>C687J35174_10007446_pt1 | contig 14071 bp, 9 predicted proteins | sample RifCSPhighO2_01_FD_35174 | JGI IMG/M metagenome (IMG submission 35174) | reverse complement strand
ACTGTCTCGAGCCTCTACTCGGCGAAATTGCGTTGGCTGTGAAGACGCGGCCTACTTCCACCAGGACAAAAAGACCCCGTGGAGCTTTACTGTAGCTTGGCATTGTTTTGTGCGAGCCAATTGTACAGAATAGGAGGGAGAGTGTGCGTTGCACACAGGTAGTTATTGGTTCATGGTTCGTAGTTAAGAAAAATTACTATGAACTACGAACTAACTAACCAACTAACTATTTGCGCGCAGCGCATGCTCAATCGTGTAATACCTCCCTTTGGAACGTGGCAAGACTTACCTAAGTCGCCTGAACACGGCGACAGGGAAAGTGCTAGGTGGGCAGTTTTACTGGGGCGGTACCTTGCCAAAAGGTAACGCAAGGGTACAAAGGTCGGCTTAGTACGGATGGACATCGTACTGAATGTATAAAGGCATAAGCCGGCTTGACTGCGACAGTGACGGCTGGAGCAGGAACGAAAGTTGGTCTTAGTGATCCCCCAAACCAGTGTGGAATGGTTGGGGCTTAACGGATAAAAGCTACCCCGGGGATAACAGAGTAGTCGCACCCGAGAGTCCATATCGACGGTGCGGTTCGCTACCTCAACATTGACATCGGGGTCCTCCGATAGTGATATTGGAGTGCTGTTTTTTAAGTTCCCCAGAACTTAAAAGAAAATTCGACTCATAACGGTGAAACCCTACTTGAATTTGGGTAACTTTCGGGTTATTCTATTTTAAGGGGTAATACCGTGGGAAGTTTACATTTTTGTCGGAAAACTCGGAATACTCGGAGAACCAGAACTTCAGAGTATCGGAATACCAGAGAACCTGATAACATCATAATATGATTCGGGATGTTACGGACCTTGAAGTATACCGATTATCTCTGAAACTTCTAAAAAAGTTATATTTGTTTCTTCGAAAAGTTCCAAGATCAGAATATGATACTGTTCGCCAATGTAAAAGAGCAGGAAAAGGAATCCCGGCACATATTGCTGAAGGATTTGCAAAAAGATCTTCAGAAGCTGAATTTAAGCGATATTTGAAGATAGCAATTGGTACAAGTGATGAGATTATTTCTCACTTGCGGACTGTTGCAATTGCAGTACCAAGACTTGCTCAAGAAGCAAAAGAGCTTGCGGAAGAATACAAAATTCTTTCAAAAAGACTAAATAGGCTTCATACAATTTGGCGTTCTGGTAATTTCTGATGTTCCGACGTATACAACTATCTGATTCTCAGACATTCTGAGTTATCAGAGTTTTCTGAAATGTATAACCCCGTATCGACTTGTCCGAGTTAACATCGGACAGATGGAAATTTTTGGCGTTATGCCAAAATCATAGTTTTCATAACACGTCGACACCCCGCAAAGTTGTGCGGGATGAAGGTATAGTCAAGCCACTACGTAAGTAGATGGATTTAAGGCGATGTCGGCTCACCGCATCCTGGGGGGGGAGCACCTCCCAAGGGTTGGTCTGTTCGCCCATTAAAGCGGTACGTGAGCTGGGTTCAGAACGTCGTAAGACAGTTCGGACTCTATCCGGTGGAAGCGTTCGAGTCTTGAAGGGAGCTCTCCTCAGTACGAGAGGACCAGGAGGGAGGAATCCCTGGTGTGCCGGTTGTGGCATCAGCCGCAACGCCGGGTAGCTACATTCCTAAGGGATAACCGCTGAAAGCATCTAAGTGGGAAGCCCACCCTAAGATTAGGACTCGTTATTAGATCCCAGAAAGAATATCTGGTTGATAGACTGGAAGTGGAAGGGCAGCAATGCCTTAAGCTTACCAGTACTAATCGATCGATTTCAGACTTTCTTACATCCTTATGGAGTAGGCTATAAGCTCACTTCATGGTCTTCAGATTGTATTTAGAGAAAGATTTTGGTCTGGTGATGATAGCGGTGTGGAACTACCTGATTCCATTCCGAACTCAGAAGTCAAACGCACCTGCGGCGATGATAGTATATCGGCAACGGTATGCGAAAATAGCGCGTCGCCAGATCAAAGTTTTTCTCTAATAAACCTTATAAGATTTATATTATTAGAAAGGTGGTCCCGATTAAATCGGGACTAAACCCCGATTGAATCGGGGTGGTTGTGCCAAGTGGCGAAACAAAAAAAAGTATCAAAAGTAGCACGAGTATATAAGCTTTCACCCCGTAAAGCGCAAGCGCAAAGGGGCAAGCAAGATAGAAATAAAAAAACTTCAGAGCCAAGTTCAATGGACGAACTTCTTTCTCTTTATGGAGTACCTAAATTCTCTTTTTCGGTCGGGGATATGATCAAGGGTAAGATTATTCGGATCGAGCCGCAAAGAGTTGTTATAGATATTGGGGGTAAATCAGAAGGATTGGTTGCTGAAAAAGCTTTTAAGGAAGCAGAAGAATTTGTTAAAACCCTTAAAATTGGTGATGAAATAGAAGCAAGAGTTCTGGTTACGGAAACAAGAGACGGTAACACAATTTTGTCGCTAAGGCATGCGAGGGAGGAGGCTTCATGGAAGAGAATTCAGGAAATAGAGGAAAAACAGACGCCAATATTGGTTGAAGGAAAGGGAGTGACTTCTTCCGGAATGACTGTTGATATAGAGGGAATGACGGGATTTATCCCTGCTTCCCAACTGGGTAAAGAGGTTTCGGAAAATCCGCAAAAATTGATTGGTCAGAGATTCGAAGCAGTTGTCATCGATTTTGATAGGGCTGTTAAAAAGATAATTCTTTCCGAAAAAGAAGTCTCCGAAAAAGAGGAACTGGCAAGATCAAGGGAGGCGATTAAAAATATTAAAGAAGGAGCAGTTTATGAAGGCGAGGTTACTACTATTTTCGATTTCGGGGTTTTCGTTAAAATAGAATGGGGCAGCGGTAAAACAAAGATTCCCCTTGAAGGTTTGGTGCATATTTCCGAACTTTCTTGGGAAAAAGTTAGTTCCCCTGACGATGTAGTTTCTCAGGGCGATAAAGTTAAAGTTAAAATTGTTGCCAAGAGGAACGGCAAACTTGCTTTTTCAATAAAACAAGCTCTGGAGGATCCTTGGGAAAAGGTCGAGAAGAAATATAAAAAGGACAAAAGAGTAAGAGCAGATATTACTCGAGTTACGGATTTTGGAGTGTTTGTTCAATTAGAACCCGGTATAGAAGGTCTTATTCATATCACCAAGATTCCACCCGGTAAAAAACTGGTTAAAGGTGATAAAGTTGATGTTTATGTTGAGGATATTGACAAGGAAAATCGGAAAATTGCGTTAGGACTTGTTTTAACCGAAAAGCCGGTGGGGTATAAGTAAGTGATTAGTGAATAGTTATTGGTGATTGGATATAATGCTTCTTGATGGTTAAATCTCACTCACAATTTATATGCCAACAGTGTGGCTACTCACAGGTTGGTTGGTCAGGTAAATGTCCGGAGTGCGGAAGCTGGAATAGTCTGGTTGAGACCATAGCGCAAAGGTCAAGCAACAAAGAACAAAGGAAATCGGGAAAGACAGCAGAACCTATTTCTTTAGCTTCAGTTTCCTCAAAGGCGACTTCAAGAATTTCAACTAAAATTACTGAACTGGATAGAGTTTTGGGGGGAGGATTAGTTCCAGGCCAAGTTACCTTAATTGCGGGGGAACCGGGGATTGGGAAAAGTACGCTCCTTTTACAAGTAGCTGATATGTTATCGAAGGAGCATGATGGAAGTTCGAAGTTGGGCGATGAGGTTGGAAGCAAGAAGTCCGAAGTACGAACTTCTAATTTCAATCTTCGATCTTCGGTATTCTATGTTTCAGGTGAGGAGTCGGTTAGTCAAATAAAGATTAGGGCAGATAGGTTGGGGGTTAAGAGTAAGAGTATTCAACTATTGGAGGAAACGGATATAGATGCAGTTATCGAAGAAGTATCACAAGTACCACAAGTACCAAAAGTACCACGGGAAGAAAAACAAAAAAAAGTCCGTGATACTTTTGATACATTTGATACCCATGGTACTTTTCTCATTGTCGATTCTATTCAGACGATGACTACATCCGATTTATCCGGGATGGCCGGGTCTGTGGGCCAAGTAAGGGAGTGTGCTTACAGGCTTGTGAGGTTTGCAAAGGAAAATAATATTCCTGTCTTTTTAGTTGGTCACGTTACTAAACAAGGTTCAGTTGCGGGTCCTGCAGTACTTATGCACATTGTCGATACGGTTTTGTGGTTTGAAGGGGATAAGACCTTGACAACAAGAATGTTAAGGGCTGTCAAGAATCGTTTTGGTCCGACTGACGAGGTGGGTATTTTTGAGATGGAAGAGAAGGGTTTAATATCGGTAGATGATCCTGAAAAATTATTTCTAACGGCCTATAAGAAAGCCACTCCCGGCAGCGCGCTTACTTCAATCCTCCAAGGAACAAGGCCGCTGTTAACCGAAATTCAGAGTTTGGTTGTTCCAACTAAAATGGCTTTTCCTAAAAGAATAGCCCAGGGGATTGATATAAGGCGCTTTGAACTTCTTTTGGCAGTTTTACAGCGTCGCTCAAGCCTTCCTCTTTATGAATTTGACTGCTTTGTAAATGTGGCAGGAGGAATTTCTGTTAAAAATGATCCGTCTGCGGATTTAGCAGTTTGTCTTTCAGTTGCTTCAGCTTATTTTGACAAACCGCTTCCCAAGGGTTCGATTGCAATCGGCGAAGTCGGGCTTTTGGGAGATGTTAGGGAGGTCGTCGCACAGGAAAAAAGAGTCAAAGAAGCAAGAAGGTTGGGTTATAGAACGATTATTTCTAGTAAAGAAATAAGATATTTAGGAGAAGCTATTAGGAAATACCTTCGGTAACAAGTTACTTTGTCAGTCAGTTACTTCGTTACTTCAAAAGAGATTAACTTAGAGTTTGTTTTGAATTGCAAAGTAACTAAGTAACGAATCACAAATTAACGATTTGCACAACTTATCCACATAATATTTTTTCACCGAATAACTAACGAATAACAGTTTCGGATATTGTTAAAATGAAACTATGGGTTGAATTGTGTTAAATAGTAATTAGATTATAGGGTTTGACAGAGTTGACAGATGGTGCTAGACTAAAGTTACATAAAAATCGCATGTTTTATTGTTCCCTTGCGGGACGGGTGGATTGTAGGGCAGGCGATCTACCCGCTCCTTGAGGGTTCAATAAATGCGATTTTTTGTTGGGAAAATCAGGACGGGTGGCCCCGAATGAATCTTACCTCCTCCCGAAAACTCCGTATTCGCGTCGGAGGAGCGATCATGCGGGGTATAAAGTGTAGGCGAAGTCCCGCACAATCCTCTAAGGATCTGTGCGGGAGCAGGCGCACTATCCACACCATAAAGTTGGAATTGTGCGTTTTTTTAGGCCAAAAAAACCGAGTCCGACTCGGCAACGCTTGTCTTTAGGGTCCTCCTAATCTAAGCATTCGGCTTTTCAGAACTGTTCGTTCACACCTCATGCTGCAATTTTAGGAGGACAGGGACGAGCACCGTCTGGTACTCGTCAGAGCAGGCTATAAAAAGACAAGTTACTAATCCAGACTATTATCTTCGTCAAGTGTTTGTCAAGTACCTCTTGTCACTAAACGTTTAAATTCTCGTTCTTTGAAAGTCCTATAAGAGGATAAAGATATGCTTGTATATGGAAACTTGACAGGCTTATAACTCTAACATATAATTGGGCAACGAATCTGCTCCTTAATGTAAATGAAAAATAAGTTTTTTAAACAAGGCGTGATTATAGCTCTTCTTTTTGCCGCTTCAGTATTTTTGGGAAATTTTTTTGGCTATAACATTTTTGCCGAAAGTTCGGTAACTCCGCCAAGTTTTCCTGCCTGCTCCGAGAAAATATTTACTTCAGACGGTGATTGGGCTCATTATGATTCCGGGATCCATGGGATTCCTGGAGTAGGTAATTTTGAGGGGAGTGATGACGTTTACTCTTTATCATCTGGGAATTTTCTCCAATGCTTTTGTCCGACAACAGGCAGTGATGGAACTCAGACGAATTGGTGGAATATTGAGAGGTCGGGTTTGACACAAGATCAGATAAATCAGTTTGTCTCAGCTGGTTGGGTTAGCGAAAACGGGAGTGGATGGAATCTTTTTAATGAACCATACTTAGCCAAGAACTCAAGTTTCAGTTGTGCCCAACCTACGCCTACGCCACCACCTCCGGGAGGAGGAGGCGGTCCACCCGGTGCTCCACCTGTTTGTGTAGGAAGTGATTTAGGTCCATTTGCGCCAACCCTTACTGAAGTTAGAAGAATTGACTCAGATTCGGTTCATGCCTGCTGGACTGCTCCGACCCCAAACGCCAATGATTACATAGTTTATTACGGAATGAGTCGCGACAATTTAGTTTGGAATACAAAAGTAGTTGATAGTCAGTGTGTAGATATTCATGAATTACCAAGCGGGCATGTTTTTCTCAAGGTTGCTGCAACTGATAATTGTGTTGTAGGGCCTTACAGTAAAACTTCCGAGCAACAACCACAAGTATTAGGAGTAACTGTTGCTAAAGGCTTGCCTGAAACAGGTGCATCGGTATTGGGACTTTTAGGACTTATTCCAGTAGGGTATTATATATATAAACGCTTCAGATTGATTTAGGTAACTTAAGTAACTTAGGAAACTTAAGATGAAACCCAGAGGTTTGATTTATCAAAACGGACGCTCCGGTACACACGGTGAGATCATACTATTTATTCCTGTCTTAATCCGACTGGCGTTTCATTTTATTAGAGGAGTTGGAGCAGGTTTAATTGCTTTTTCTTTTTTGATTTTTGCCTTTTCCTTCGGACCCGTAATAAAACAGGAAGTCTATTACAAACTTGGGGAAGCGGGTCTAATTAGGAAGCAGGATAATAACACTACTTCTGATTTTTCTTTACAAATTGCGGAGGCTGAAAAGATTCTAGCTGTACAAAAGGAAGCACAAAGTTATGGAGTAAATTCTTACTTTTCGGTTGTCGTTCCCTCAATTGACGCGAAAGCCAATGTGATTGCGAATGTGGACGCGGGTAATAAGAATGAATATCTTGATGCCTTAAAGAAAGGAGTTGCTCATGCTAAAGGTACATATTTTCCGGGACAGGACGGTACAATATTTCTTTTTTCGCATTCAACCGATTCTCCTTTAAATTTTGCCCGTTATAACGCGATATTTTATCTTTTAAAAAAACTTGAAAAAGGAGATAAAATTATCGTTTATTTTGCCGACAAACGCTATGAATACGAGGTTAGCGATAAACAATTAGCTGAGCCGGGTGATGCGTCATGGTTGGTGCCTAAAAAAGAAGGGGAAGAACTGATACTTATGACTTGTGATCCTCCGGGCACTACTTGGAACAGATTGCTTGTAGTAGCGCGTCCTGTTTCTTAATTTCTTATATGTTAAATTTTGAATATTCATTCTTTGCCCGTCCAAAGTACTGGTTGATACTTCTTTGCTTGCCCAAAGAAGTATCAAGAAAGTGTAGCCTAATGAAAATTTCCAGTTGACAAACGAGATATCTGCGGGCTACAATACAGTTGTTCCTCGGAAATTTCCATACTTCCGGATTATTCAAATGTATTTTACATGCGTTTGATTTGAGATAAATAAGCTCGAGATTTATTATTTAGTTTTTAATATGCCTCTTAGAAAAAAGTCTTACAATAAAGATTCTGGCGTGGATTCTCTGCCTAACGAAAGTGTACCAAGCAATATGGAAGATACTTCGATGATAACAAATGAGAAGCAAAAATCATTGGTGGTTGATGACAGAGTACTTCCTGATTCGGGTTTACCAACAGAATACATCGAGGGAGTTTTGGACATAGCTCAGGAGGGCTCGGGACTTCTTCGCCCCAACTTTCATCCGTCTGATAATGATATTTATATTTCGGCCAGTCAGATCAGAAGATTTAGTTTAAAAATTGGCGATATTGTTGGAGGTCAGGCCAGGCATCCCAAAGAAAACGAGCGCTACTGGGGACTTTTGAAAGTGGAAAAGGTAAATGCAGATCCCGCTGAAGAACTTATACAAAGACCCACTTTTGATGATTTACTGGCAGTATACCCCAACGAGCACATTCTTCTTTCAACGGAAAAGGAAATATTGACAACACGGGTAATTGACCTTATTGCACCAATCGGTTTTGGCCAAAGGGGTTTAATAGTTTCTCCACCCAAAGCAGGTAAAACTTGGTTAATCAAAGATATTATTGCGGGGATAGCCAAAAATTACATAGCAGGTAGAAGGCGGGGGGTAAAAGGTAAAAGGAAAACAGAGGTACATTTAATGGCGGTACTTATCGGGGAGCGACCGGAGGAGGTAACGGATATTGTAAGACATATGAAGGATGTGACCGAAGGGGCAGGTGAGGTGGCCGCCAGTAATTTCGACGAAGCGGCGGATGCACAGACTGCCGTTGGGGAGCTTGGTTTGGAGCGTGCAAAAAGACTGGTCGAGAAAGGATACGACGTTGTAATAGTTCTTGACTCCATAACCAGAATGGCGCGTGCTTATAACTTGGCCCTACCAACATCAGGCAGAACTCTTTCCGGTGGTTTTGATCCGGCCGCACTCTTTCCGGCTAAAAAATTTTTTGGAGCTGCAAGAAAAATTGAGGACAACGGTTCTTTGACAATTATCGGTACATGCCTTGTTGATACAGGATCACGGATGGATGACCTTATTTATGAAGAGTTCAAGGGTACCGGTAATATGGAGCTGCATTTGGACAGACGCCTTGCCGATAAAAGAATTTTCCCGGCAATTAACATAACCAGATCAGGTACAAGACAGGAAGAGCTTCTTTACGGTAAAGATGCTTTGCAACAAATTTATACTCTAAGACGAATGCTTGACATGGTAAGCGAGGACGAAAGAACCGAGATGCTTCTAGAAAGGCTTAGAAAAACTGAGACCAATGAAGAGTTTTTAGAAAGTTTAAAAACCGCTTAAATATTCCCACTTATTAGTTCAGTAGCTTCCTGAAGAATTTTATAATATTTATGTTTATCGCGTTCAAAATAATCTAATATAACGTGACTTACAAATATTCCGGCCGGAATATTTCGATCAGAAAAACTGATAGTTTTGCCAGCAACCTCTATATTTTCCGGTGCATTGTAACCCAGTCTGTGTAATATGACTGCTCTGTGAGTTTGCGGAAGTCCAATAATTCTATTTTTAAGTTCCGAAAACGGTATTTGAGATACTATATCTGAGAATCTTTTAGTAATAGAGGAGAAAGGTTCCGGAGTTTCATCTTCATCCAATCGATGATTTTTTATGGTTTGTCTTAACTCATCAATATTTTCTGAGTCAATATTGTCAGGATTACTATCAAGATATACTTGAAGATTGGAACGAGCTTGGTGAAGGTCAAAATTCTTATTTTGGGTATGAGGAAGAGGGCCTGTTGTTAGCATTTCTCCCGGAAGAACAATTCTTCCCTGATAATCACCCAACTCCATCCATCTGGGATCAGGCGTTTCTTCATCAAGTGGACGGGGCTCGTCTCTTCTTAAGTCGTATGAGTGAGTTATTCTTTCCTTCCATTGTGTAGGTTGGGCATATTTCAAGGTGCTCCAAATTAGCCTTGTTAAGCCGGTCGGGGAGTGAGAACTTACTGCCTTATTAATATCTTCTCTTAACCCATTTATATCGAGATATTCTTCCACGGGCCCCATTTCTTCAGTTATTTGTCGATTTAATGCTCTTCTTTCTGAAGCTGTTAGTTGAGGCACTTCAGCCTCTGCTTCCGTTTCCAGTTCTTCGAAATCTTCAAAGTAGATTACTTCTTCCTCGGTTATTGGCCACCTATCTTCAGATGTTTCCTCAGAATCTTGATCAGCCACGATACCATGCCTTATTTGCCACTCAAGCTTTCTCTCGTGATATGCTTTCTTGTAATAGTCAGCATAAGCAGCCTTTTTCTGATCTTCCCGAGATTGCCATTCATGTTTTAGACTTTCAAAAGGAAACCTGAACCAAAATACCTCGATTACGGCGTCCAGTGGTTGTGCTCCGACTCGGTTCCAAGGAGTATGCATAGCTACAGCAAGATACGATTTTTCCGCAACCAACAACCTTCCTAATGTATGTCTAATTGAACTTACTGAGATTATATGTGGTTTTTCGTCAGGTGTAAGAGATTGAGAAAAGTCTATGTCTGCCCTTAATTCATTTAGTAGATTTTCATCTTTTTGTCCGGGGTTTTTCCTGAACTCGGAGATTATAGCTCTTACTTTCTCTCTTCCGACTCTTCTTGCCAATCGTCTTATGGAGTTTACAGTCTGAATTGAATCTTCAAGATGACTGCCCAAGATAAATTCTGCTCTTAAATCTGCGAAATTCATCATCTCAAAAAAATTTCGAGTTTTACCTTTGTATTTTCTTTGACCCTCGTCCATTGCATGAGGTATTTCAGGGTCTCTAAGGTCGGTCATCTCATAAGGTTCTCCTTGTAATCCTTTTTTTCCTTTGTAAATTTCTACAATCTCGTGATTATCACCATCTTGAGTTCTTTCGGTCATTCATACCTCCTTTGAGGCAGGAAGTTATCAAGTTAACTATTATAGCAGTAACAGTATTTTTTTTAATCTATCTTAGCCTCTTCTGGGTAATAAAGTTCCTCTTCCAATTCATTTGACCTTTGAGTATCCACGTGTTATCTTCGTGAGTGTTACTAAATATAAAGTATGTTACGATTACCATTTTTCCATAAAAAGACTATGGGTCCGAAAGAAAAGGAACCTTACCTGAATGGCCTTTCTAATAGTCAGGCAAAGGAATACAGGATTCTTACTTTTTTTGAGGAAGTCTTGCCTAGATTAAACGAAATCTTCTCTGAATTTAAACATTTTATCTTCGAACTTACGAATTATCTGGAGAGGATTCTTCATCTGTCTTTTCTGAGATTTGAGTCGGGAAAAAGTTTGTTTGCTGCCATCTTGTACCGACAAAGAGGCAAATACGCTAAGCGTTTTGTTCATTCCGGGATGGCTGGTCTTGCTGCCTTGGGAGTAATGATTGCACCGGTTGTTGCACAGGAATTTCCGGGGAGGACTTTGGATCCATGGGATATTCCCTCCCCGTCATCGGTACTTTCGGCATCTGTTGAGGAAACCGGGATCTCAACCGATATTTCTTCAAAGCCCAGAGACAAAATTATTGAATACGAAGTACAAGAAGGAGATACTATTTCAGGCGTTGCAGATAAATTCGGCATTTCGCAAGACACAATACTTTGGCAAAATAATTTATCCGTTAGTGATCGCATAAAACCGGGTCAGGCATTGGAGATATTGCCTGTTGCGGGAATTTCATATAAAGTCGCTAAGGGTGATACTGTATATTCTATTGCTAAAAAGTTTGACTCCTCCCCACAGGCAATTGTTGATTTTCCTTTTAATACATTTGTAAACGATGAAACCTTTGAACTGGCAGTAGGACAGTCAATAATAGTTCCAGACGGAATAAAGCCAGATGAAAGGCCTGTAGCTCCACGTACCCGAAGAATCACCCCAGACGCCGGTACCGTTGTTGCTTCAGGCGCGTTTGTATGGCCGGCGAGCGGGCAAATTTCACAAAACTTTGTTTGGTACCACAAGGGAATTGATATTGCAAATAGGGGAGCACCGGATATACTTGCGGCTGATGCCGGAAAAGTTGTTACTGCGGGTTGGCCGGATAATTATGGTTATGGGAATAGGGTTATAGTAGATCACGGCAATGGTTACAGGACTCTTTATGGCCATCTTTCAAGGGTATATGTTACTCCCGGACAAACCGTTGCAAGGGGCGCTGCGATCGGTAAAATGGGTTCAACCGGCCGTTCAACCGGAATTCATCTTCATTTTGAAGTTACCAAGGAAGGTGCATTTCTTAATCCGCTATCAGTACTTCGATAACTTCTGATATAATTTCTTTACTTGGGCTCGTAGTTCACCTGGTAGAACACTCGGTTCGCATCCGAGAGGTAGGCGGTTCGAGTCCGCCCGAGTCCACACCCTGTACGGCGGGCATACGAGTGGGATATGAGTTTCCGCCAAAGGCGGACCCTCCTGAAATCGCAGCACGAGAGGTGTTCGAACAGAAGAGAAACTCAAGTGCTCAGATTAGGAGGGCAATTCCCAGTCAGTCCACAATTACTATGGAATCGGCGAGATGATTTTTGATGGCGAGAAAAGAATGATTAAAAGGGTAATCAATAAGATAAAAATTACTATTAAAGAAATTGTGATAATTCCAAATCTTTTGTTTGCCATAAGAAAAGGTGGTTTTGTAATAGCCTGATGAGTCGATGGGGGTTCAAGAATTGAATTTGGTATTGTGCTTTTTTCAATAGGAGTTGTAGGTAATTGGAGCAAGCTTCCCGATTCAGCTTGAACTCTCGATGCATTACTTAACAATAAATCATATTTTGATATTCTCTGAGATTTGAAATAACGAGGCACGACAAGCTTTGGCCGAGTTACTTCTTTGGTCATAGCTACTTCTCCTGTTTCTATTTTTGTAGTTTTCGAAAGCGGTTTACTTTTAAGACTTTCTTCGGACAGTTCACCTCTTTCATATTTTCTGCCAAAGAGATTGTCCAACTCTTCCTTCTCAAAATACCTATGGCCTCCGGGTGAGCGAAAGGTTTTGACTTTACCTTTTTTCTCCCAACGCCTGAGGGTATCAACGGAGACTCCTAAATAGTTTGCTGCTTCACCGATAGCAAATAAGTTTCTTTTATTTTGCATAGATTCACTAATGTTCTTTTACTATGAATTTGACGAAACCGCAAGCCCCGCTAGAGAGACTCTACATCTCATTTCAAATCCTTGAAATGAGATGCTACCAAGTCTAACTTGGTCAAGCTTCGCTTACAAGCTGTCGCCTAGAGCGACCTCAAATCCAATCGAGTCTGACTCGATAGGTTTTTGAAATAGCTTCTAACATCCTATTGACTGTTATCCAACTTTGGTTTTTAATTATAGTACATAGAGTTTAGAATTATTATAAAAAGTTGTAAAAATAGGCTCAGTTAGGTACTAAAAGACTGATAAAAGTTAAAGAACGTTACGATTTCTTTTTACAATTTTGTAACACCACCTGCCAATGAAACATCTTAACAACGAAAACGAAAAACGCAAGCGTTTTTACACTGTCAAAGAAGCAGCCAGAATTCTAGGTTTTTCGACAAATACAATATACAAATATTTGGACGAGGGAAGTCTTAGAGGAAGAAGACTCGGTGGCCATGGTCGCTTTAAAATTCCGTACTCCGAAATAGCTCCTTATTTATCTTCCGATTCAATCAGGACTACTACGATAGAGCCACATGTGGCCAAGAAAGTCGGGAATGGGTTGACATTCTTTGAGTTACTGTCGAGAGCTTTTGTTGGACTTGGTAGCGTGTACGTCTTGTGGATTTTCGGAATAGCTTTTTTAAATTTAACTAAACCTTCTCCAATAGCCGATATTGCGACAGCTACCTGGGGCTATTCCGAGAGAACGTTTTCGGGATTCGGCAATCTGACAACCAAGTTAGCAAGCGTTGCGGTCCCTAAGTTTCTGTCGAAAACTCCTGCAGAGCAGGATACTGGTACAAATCTGATCGAAGAAGATTTACCCAGTGCCGATCCCTCGGAGGTCTTGAAAGAGGAGGAAGATAAGGCAAAATTAGTCTTGATCAACGTTCCCATTGGCACCCGCGTAAACGTCAGAGAGGAGGCAACGTCATCTTCTAAAGTTATTGCCCAGATCGAAATTTCTGAGGAAGCAAGTAAAATCTCTGAAGAAGGGGATTGGACAAAACTTAATATAAGAGGGCTCATCAAAGGTTGGGTAAACAACCAATTNCTTGANGAGGANTTATCTATGATTGCGGATACTCAAGTATTAGGCAGAGGATCCGACTTTAAAGGAAATAAAGTTGTAATAACCGAGACGGGAACGGGTTGGNTGAGAGTAAGGAGTGCGCCGGGTGGAGATGAAATCGGGAAGGTTTACCCAGGAGAAAGTTATACNTTACTTGACAAAATTGGCGACTGGTTTTTAATCGAAGGTGAAGAGGGAAAAAGCCTGCCTGCAGACGGGCAGGGTTGGATATCTTCTCAGTTTGCCACGAT
>C687J35174_10007438_pt1 | contig 14079 bp, 30 predicted proteins | sample RifCSPhighO2_01_FD_35174 | JGI IMG/M metagenome (IMG submission 35174) | reverse complement strand
GCAAACGCAACATTCACCGCAGGAACTATATCAGGAACAGCTATCACCCTAAATGGAACAGGAACATATACTTTTGCGGGAGCTATCACTTGGACAGTAGTAACTTTTACAAGAACAGCAGGAACAGTTACGGCAACAGGTTCAACTCTTACTATCGCCGGAAGCAGAACATTTGCCGGAGCAACAACTTGGAATAACTGGGATATTACAGGAACTGCCACGCTCACACTTAACGCCCTCCAAACACTTGCTGGGGAGCTTGATTTACAAGCCACCACAACTTTCGCAGGCACAAACTCTTGGACTGCCAATATCCTTAATCTAAGCGTTGCAGGACTCACGCATACGCTTGTTTCAGCTAATACCTACACTATCTCCGCTTCGGGCCAATTCATCGCCGCAGGCACCACAGGAAGCCATATAGCCCTCGTAGCAAGCACCGCAGGCACCAGAGCCATCCTCACGGTCACTTCAGGAGTTTCAGAGGGCATAGACTTCTTAAATGGCACAGACATAAACAGCTCTCTTGGACAATCGGTATTCACAAAACAAGGGGTATTATCAAATGATTTAAACTGGATACAATTTGGGGGGACTGTTGCTTCCAGCTATGTAAATTAATATGGAAACAAGACTTATAAAAATAGAAGAAGATATAAAAATAATCAGGGAAAATCATCTCGCTCATATTGAAATTAGTTTAGCAAAAAATACCGTAGATACTGAGTGGCTAAAAGATAATCACAAAGCAATGAGAAATATGCTCTATTCCATTATCGGTGGAATAATATTAACAATAATTTTGGTGGCTTTTAAATTACAATGAATCAATTTGGATTAGGGGCTTTAGAATCAAAACAGGATTCAAGAACAGTTCAAATATCCGACCTTGCGGGGGAACCATTAGTAAAGGGTGGATATGAATATTCTCTTTCTGAAATAGAAAACCAAAGAAGGGTGGGAATTTGCACTGCTATTTCCTTAACTCAAAATAGAAGTAAGGTTGATGGAATAAAATATTCAGCTGATTTCCAATATCTTCTTCAGAAGAAATTTTTAGACCAAAACTGGCAGGAGGGTTCATCTATTATGTCCTCCCTGAAGGTTGGAAAACTTTATGGCTTCCTCCCCTTGGAATTTTTTACATGGGTAACCGAAGAAGATAGAAATTCCCCCTATGCTCAATATATAGCCAAACTTCAAGCTATACCCCTATCGGAAATTTTAAGACTCACAGGATTGTGTGTGAATAAAATACAGGGTTATGCTCAAGTGAATATAAACGATTCGCAAACTATCGCAAAAGCAATTATAGATTCAGAAAGTGGAATCATTTGCAGATACGATGTCGGTTCAGAGTGGTGGACACAACCCATTAACCCCCTAAGACCACCCCAAAAAGTAATCTCTGGCCACGCAATCAATATGAGTAAGTTTGATTACACAGTAAATTTAGACCAAACCCTGGTCAATACTTGGGGAATATTATGGAATATTAACGGCACCGCTAATATCTTATGGGGTAATTATAAGCCAACTGAAGCATGGATAATCTTAAAATACAATCCTATTCCACCATATAATTTTACAAAGTCAATGCAGTGGGGAGAAACAAGTAATGACATCAAGGAACTTCAAAAGTTTTTAAGAATAAAAGGTTTCTTCCCCCTCACGCAAGAGTGCACTGGATATTATGGTCCAATTACCGCCAAATCAGTTCTTGCCTATCAATTAGCCAATAAGGTGGCTTCAATCTTTGAATTATATTTCCTAAAGGGTATGTATTGTGGCCCAAAAACACTCAAATCCCTAAACTCATAGTTTTCCCCATGTAGGATGGTTAGTGAGTGTTATAATTATATACGAACCCCCCGGGGTGTTTAAAATTAAAATATATAAATGTTTACACTAATATCAACGTTTGGAATCAGTATCTTGACTCAACTATCTAAAAGACTTGTTGAGAAGTATGGAAAGACAGCAGTTCATGCCCTAATTTTTATTATAGCCCTAGTAGTGGTTGCCATAAACTCGTTAGTTCAAGGCAATCCAGAATATTTGGCTATCCTAAAACAAGCTGGCATCATCTTAGCTGGAGCCATAACTCTCTATGAACTCTTGTTGAAAAAAGTATTCGACTCCGTAAACATCTAAACTAAATGAAAATCGTAATAGCATGGCTTCTTGCTGTGGTGTTATTAGCAACTGCGTTCAATATCCCAAGCCGGGAGGTCTATGCGGTTGAAGTTCTTTCTTTAGAGGAAAAGATAGATAAGTTGGCATTGGAGTACCATGTGAATCCACTGGTCGCTCATGCTATAATTTCTTGTGAAAGTAATTATAAAGAGGAGGCAAGAGGAACCATGGCCGTAGTCGGCACCGATATAGGAACTTGGCAAATCAATAGTTATTTCCATAAAGAATCTGCAAATAAGAGGGGATTAAATATCTACAATAGTGATGAAAATCTGAGATATGGAATGATTCTGCTCTTTGAGAATGGCACAGCTCCCTGGAAATCCTCGAAGCCGTGCTGGTCTAAAAAATTATTAGTTGCCTAATCGACATGGTCAACAAAGCAGAGAAGCCCCTTAGGGGGCTTTTTTGTTATCCACACAAGGAGAAAAAAGTCAATCTTGATTTAGTATAATAATCAAATGAACCTATATGAAAGAAGAAAGAAAAAACTTCTCTATGCTACAAATTTATTTTTCTTAAAGGATAATCTCATTGCACTGGCTGGTGCTAAGGATATGATTGATTCAATAGTGAGAACTGAAAAATTAACTAAAGAAGATTTAAAAAAATTAAAAACGGCATGGTCGTGCCGTGATATAATTGGTTTAGAAATTTGAATATTCACAACTAAATAAAATATTATGAAAAAATCAGAAATCAATCAGTTCATTAAGAAACATTGGTTGACTAAAACTAATGCTGAACTGGCTAAACTAACGGGGCTTACCAATTATAAAACAGTAAGTGATCGTGGTAGAAGATTGGGTCTCCCAAGTAAGGCGGGAAGAAATGGAGTTGTTGTTGTCGGTAAAGACAACTTGACTGCCGATGAACAAATCCAGATAGACAAAGACAAAGAAGAAGCACGAAAAAGCAAAGTAACCACTGATAAGAAGTATCATGTTGTGCTCTCTGAGGTTGAAAGACTTCAAGCAGAACTTGAAGCTGTTCTTGAGATGAAGGCGGGGATCAATTCGTTTGAAATTCCCCTAAAAAAGAGTAGTGGTAATACTCCTGTTACTGCGGTGGTATTGGCAAGCGATTGGCACATTGAGGAAATCGTTAAGAGTGAAAAGGTAAACGGACTGAATGAATTCAACCTATCCATTGCCCAGAAGAGGATTGAGGAATTCTTCCAGCACACTTTGAAGTTAATCGAGAAGGAAAAGCAAAATGCCAAAATTGAAACATTGGTGTTAGCGCTTCTTGGGGACTTCATTAGTGGAAACATCCATGAGGAGTTGTTGGAGAATTGTTCCCTGAGACCGATTGAGGCAATCATTGAAGTTCAAAATCAAATTGTTTCAGGTATTCATTTCCTCTTAAGGAACTCTAAACTGAATTTAGTAATTCCATGCCATGTTGGCAATCACACCCGGATTACTAAAAAGGTTCACATCTCAACCGAGCAGGGAAACAATCTTGAATACTTTATGTATCATAACTTGGCTAATTATTTCAGAGGCAACAAGAGAGTAACATTTCTTATCGCTGATGGGTACTTATCCTATGTTAAAGTATATGACTTCATGATTCGTTTTCATCATGGACACGCCATGAAATATGGTGGAGGTATTGGGGGGTTGTTTATCCCCACCTTTAAAGCCATCTCACAATGGCAGAAAATGAAACACGCTGACCTTGATTGTTTCGGGCATTTCCATCAGTTTAAAGATGGCGGAAATTTCATCTGTAATGGTTCCATAATCGGTTACAACAGTTTTGCTTTGCAAATCAAGGCAGACTATGAAACCCCAAGGCAGACATTTTTCCTAATTGATTCAAAACGAGGTTGCAAGACAGTAACCACCCCCATTTTGTTTTCCGTTTAATCTAAGCCCCTTCATTTCGGAGGGGCTTTTTAATTGTCAAGTGATTGTCAGGGTGTATAATTAAAGAAAAACAGTTCTATGGAAAACAAAAGAATATACCCGTTTACCCGTCATATGTTCTGTGAAGACTGTGAATTACATAATCGCCCCTTCAAAAAACAGAAAGGAATTACCCTACACCTCTTAAGGTTAATCAAAACCGAAGGACAAGAGGTCGTTTATGGAGCAGCTTGTGTAATTTGCGAAGTTAAACCAGCTCATGTTAAGGGTTATGTCGTAATCCTGAGGGAAAAAATTGGCAGAATGCCAATCCCCGACTGGAACGCACTAATCAAAACTGACCCAGACAATGACGGGTTCTACGATTAAGACCCGCCAAGATAGTAACGGGTCTTTTTTTATCCACATTGAATGATTCCCTGGGAATCATTCTTGGTATAATTAGAACATGAAACACACAATAGAGATATGTGGTGCTCCAATTTGTGCTGACGCTGAGGATAAAGAATTTTTAGTTTGGCACCCAGATGAACCCATCTGTCAAAAACTTCCAAAAGAGAATTGGCAGAAGAAACAAGAGAGTTTGGTTTTCTTAATTAAGACTGGTCGGGAGGTGGACAAGGGAGATGGTTGGCGGATAGGGGATCTAATCGAGCTGTAGAATCGTTTTATTGGAGGCATCATAAAATTTACCCCTTATAATCATTGACTCATATTGGGGGTCAGAACATACTAGGGGCTAAAGAGGTATCAAGGTAGCACCCCCCATTTTTAACTCATTTAAAGCAAAATTTTGAAATCAAAGAAAAAGAAAAAATCAATCTCCTTTTTAAAGAAAAAACTATGGGGTTTAACCCGCCAAATTGTCTTCAGAAAACACGGCAATTCTTGCTTCACTTGCGGGGCTAGAAATTTAACTGGAGCCAATCTTCAGTGTGGGCATTTTATTCCATCCTCGACTTGTGGCGCTTTCTTGAGATATGATTTCAGGAATTTACGCCCCCAATGTTTCAGGTGTAACATCAATGGCGGAGGGCAAGGTGCTGAATTTTACAAGAATGTGGTTAAAATTGAAGGTCAAGAATATGTAGACCAACTTTTTAGGGATAAAAATATAATCGTAAAAGCTGATGCTGGGTGGTATCAGGAAAAGATTGATTTATACACGGGTTATCTGGAGTCATCTGATATAATAAACAAATAGTTCATTGAATGGGGGGTGGGTGAATAACGGGGATTGCAAGCCCCTGTATACCACAGGCGAAACATCCGAAGGGGTGTAGTAGTTTGGTAAGGTCGTACTAATTACAAAATTAGTTTGCACTTCCATCCGAAGTTTTATACCGGTTAAAGTTTGACTTCGGCCCCCCATTGAGTGAATTAACGCTCTTTTAAAACCAAATAACATGGATACAAAATTTGAAAATCTCAAAATCGGGGAAAAGTTTATTGCTCGACCCCTGAAAGATGATGTTGGAGATAAGGGATTCTATTTGCTTATGAAAATTGGGCATGGAGTNGCAATCTCCATATCATCTGGAACACTTTCATCAATACCAACGACAATGNTTGTCATTAAAATCCTTTAAGATGAAAACACACTGGCTTNTTNTTGTTTTTTTCTACCGAATTCTAATTATTCCTCCCNTGTTTGTGCTTTATTGTTTGGGGAAATTTAGTTATTGGATTTGGAAACATTTAATTCTTGGAAACTTTCCCCCTAAACTGTAAGGTGAATATTTCATTAGCGGTCTTTAGACCAATGAAATTGGGGGAAATCCTAATCACACCCCTTGACTGAAATCTTGGGGTGTTTTATTTTAAGTTGTCCACACCACATGTTTTCTGTGTCAAGTTTTAAATGTGTTATAATCTTGATATGGAAAAATCATTACACAATTTTAATAATTTTATTGACTACAAAGGAGGGGTAATGACTTCGGTCTACGCTGTAATGAGTGTATCCAGTTGCCTCTCCTTTTTAGTTTGGAAAATTCTATGAAACAGTATTTTACTAAATGTTTAGTGTGTAAGAAAGAGGTATTAAATTTCCCCTCAAGAAAAAGGAAATTTTGTAGTCACAAATGTTCGTCTAAAATTAGAAGTGAATTAAAAAATATCAAATGCGAAGAATGTGGGAAAGATTTCAAACAAAATTCCCCCCACCAAGAAAGATGTGGAAACCCTATAGAAAAAACTAGTTGTTCTCATATACACAAAAGAAATGTTGCTAAAGATAAATCACTAGTTAGAAGATATAAAATAACACGAAATGAGTATAATGATTTACTTAAAAAACAAAATCTTGGATGTTCTGTTTGTAATAAAAAAGTAAAATTAGTTGTAGACCATTGTCATAAAACAAACAAAGTAAGGGGACTATTATGTCATCACTGCAATACAGCACTTGGTATGTTTCAAGATAGTGTTATTTTATTAGAACGAGCTAAAAATTATTTAGCTCCCTTTTGTTTGTAAAAAAATGGCTAAGCAAAGATATATAAATACAAAAATTTGGAGTGATAGTTGGGTTTCAGAATTAGACCCAATAGAAAAATTATTATTCCTCTATATTTTAACCAATGAAAGAACTAACATTGCTGGTATTTATGAACTACCAATCAAAATTATGTCCATTGAAACTGGCATTGAAAAACAAATGATTGAAAATATCCTCAATAGATTCAAAAAAGACCAAAGGGTGGAATTTCTTAATGGGTGGATAATAATTGCTAATTTTGTAAAACACCAAGATGTGGGAAGTCCTAAGATAACTCAAGGTATAAATAGTATTTTAAGGTCAATACCCCAACATATTTTAGATACCCTATCTATACCCTATGTATATCCCTCGAACTACTCTAATAGTAATAGTAATAGTAATAGTAATAGTAATAATAGTAACAATACCATCACGGCTGGCGCCGTGCCTGTAATAGTTAATAATAAGAAAATGAAAACAATCGATATTATAACGGGGGAATATGAGAAAGAACCACAGAAAGCCAATAAAAGAAGGGAAATGATCGAACTAGCCACTTTATTTGATAAATTAGCTTCAAATCATACAGGAAAACCCATTATCACCCCTAGAAGTTATTTCATTATCTTAAATGCCATTAAAAATCATAAACTGACACCACTGGGTATAAAAGCCATATTTAAGGATTGGTTTGCAAATCCCAAAATTGAAGATAAACATAAGGTTAAACTTAATTGGGCACTGGGGTCGAATAATATCAATGAATTTAAAATAAAAAACTAATGGATTATTTTGAGATAGAAGAAAAGATAAAACGACTTGAAGTGGAATTAAAAGAATCCCAAAAGGGTTTTGTATTAGCCGAAAGTTTAAATAGATTAAAAGATATAGCTAAGGTTTATTCTGGGGAAGATAAAGTTATTTCTTTTGAGGAAATAGCGGAAAGAATAAAAAATCAAAAAGATGAATTTATTATTAATACTGGCTGGAATGGATTAGATAAACTATTAACTGGTTTTAGACCCCAACAATTAGTGGTAGTATCTGCTTTAACTAAGAGCGGTAAAACTTCATTCTTGATGGATCTAACAACTCGTTTAAAAGAATATCAACCCCTCTGGTTTCCATTTGAAGAAAGTGCTGAGGAACTTATTAGGAAATATCTTGAACGAAAACAAGAGCCCCCGCATGGATATACCCCGGATAATTTAAAAGGCAGTGCTACGCAGTGGTTAGAAGATAGAATAGTGGAATCTATCGCTAAATATAATACTAGGATAGTTTTTATTGACCAACTTGATTTCATTGTTCCAATGAATGGAGATAATCATTCCCTGCGGGTCGGTCAAGTAATGCGAGAGTTAAAACAAATTGCGAAAAAATGGAATATTGTGATATTTTTAATTTGCCATTTAGTAAAAACAAGAATGGATGCTCAACCAACACTCGAGGATTTAAAAGGTTCTTCATCAATAGGCCAAGAAGCTGATACTGTAATACTTCTTTGGAGAGAATCTAAAAGAGAAAATGGTGAAATGGTTATAACCAATAACGTAAATGTTTCAGTTCAAGCTAATAGGCGAAGTGGTAAAACGGGAAATATTAAAATGATTTATGATAATGGAAAATTTTTAGAACAAGCATGGGAAATAGGTAAAAATGAAGAATTTTACAATCATATTTAAAATAAATGTTCAGGAATATACAAGAAAAAAAGGAAAACCTAAACCTTAAAAGGTATTATTTGGAATTAGCCTTAATTTCTGCTAGAATTTCTAGATGGGCAAATGATAAAGATAAATTTTTAAATTATTATAAATATTTTCACGAAGAAGCTAAAAAACTATGAAAAAACAATGTGAATGCAGGATTAAGCTGAAAGTCTTTAATGGATATAAGTGCCCAGAATGTGATAAAGTTTTCCACAGTTAGTATTCTTTTAAAATTTAAAAAGGTTATAATTAGATTGTTGGGGGGGTGAGGGTTGTGGTCGATCACAAACCCTTGGATTATATAAATGGGGCGGTTCTATTTTAGAAAAAAACTTGGAGCTCCAACTCCCTCGCATAGTTTATTTGTTATCTATGCACAGCTCGCCGCCCCATTTATGGAATTCAATCGTAAAAATATGCCAATTTATTCAGGGGTATTAAAATATTTCCCCCTAGCTCTTTTGGAAATTTCTAAAGTATCAAAAGCTGGAAACGATAAACACAACAATGGTGAACCATTACATTGGGCTAGAGATAAATCATCAGACCACTTAGATGCACTAATGAGGCACTTAATAAATCATTCAGAAAATAAGATAGACAAAGAAGATGGACAACGTCATTTAACCAAGGTTTGTTGGAGAAGTTTGGCTCAATTACAATTAGATTTAGAAGATGAAAACAAGGTTGATTAATGTCGCACACTATAATGAGGAATATTCAATAAATCGCAATGGCGAAGTTTATTCGATAGCTAAGAGAAGATTCCTCAAACCAACAATTAGTGTAAAGGGCTATCATATCCTAAACTTAAATAAAAAAACAAGATATTTACATCAATTATTGGTTGAGACTTTCATTGACCCAGATTACAAGTCAAAAGGATTGTGTGTAGACCATATTGATAGAAATCCCCTCAATAATCGATTGGATAATTTAAGATTGGTTACTAAATCAGAAAATGGGAAGAATGTAGATAGACCATTTAAATTATGTATATTTAAACGAGGGGGTGGAACTTTTAGGGTTATTCATAAGGGTATAGATAAATCATTTAAGACATACCCAGAAGCATTAATATTTAGGATGCAAATATAGAAAATGAAAGAATCTGAGGAGATAAAACTATATAATCGTATAAAGCAATTTATTTATGATCGGAGCGCCAAAGAAGAGCCACCAGGAATGCAAATACTTCATAGGATGAATGATGATGATATAAGATATTTGGTGGGAGATATTATTTTTTATTTAGATAAAAGTTATCCACACCTTTAATTGACATATATACCCTAACTGATATACTAGGAATGTCGAAGATTATTAATTAGAAACAAACAATTATGGCTATAAGAAAAAAATTATTAGAATTTCAAATGGAGAATATAACCATCACAAAAGATGGCATTAATCCCCATTTTAAATCTTCGTATTCAACAGTCAATGAAGTTTTGAGCAAGGTTAGAAAACCTCTTAATGATTTAGGAATCTTGATTCTCCAAACCCCAGAAAAAGAGGGATTGAGAACCCAACTTATTGATACCGAGGATGATTCGGAGGTTTCATGTTTTATGCCTTATGTAGAAATAAGCACAGCTCAAAAATTGGGTTCTTGTAATACCTATAACCGGCGTTATTCGTTGGTAACACTCCTTGGTCTTGAGGATGATGATGATGATGGAAATGTCGCTAGTGAAAAGAAGCCGAAAATTGCAAAACACTTAGAAGATGAATTAGATTTCTAATGGAACGATTAAACTTCAATGAAATATTAGATAGATATTTATGCGAAGGAACAATGAAGGCGGAGGATTATGAGGAATGCGATGATTATCAAAGATATACAATACAAGAAATAAAACGTGCGTTTAAAAGATTAAATAAATATTATGGAAAAAATAATTTGTAAAATAGATTTGTCAAAAATAGATAAGACAAGAGTAGTGGAAAGAAAATACACCAACAAGGAGGGTCAGGAAATTACAGCTAAAGAATATCCTTTTGAGGTAATTGAATTAAGCAATAAAATAAATATCAAAGAGGGAAATGGCTGGAAAATGGTGAAATCTCATTTCATAGTGGAGGGTCAAACAAAAGAAGAACGAGCCGGAAAAGTTAAAAGTAAAACAATCGGTGAGGGAATTATGTTTGATAATAATAAAATTCCATTCTAATGCAACTCAAAGAACTTATAACAGCAGTAAAAGAGAAAAATTTATCGAAGGATTCTCTGGAGGATTATAGAGATCAAATGTCTCACTTATTTGCGGAAATGATGGTAGAAATCGCCGAGCTAGAGAAAGAAGAAGCTCAATTTATGGGGACTAAAGATAAAAGTGAATCAGTCGCAGAGATGAAAGTGCAATGGAAAGTAACTAAGGAAGGCCAAAGATTAATAGTTTTAAAGAGATATTCGCTTGCTTGTAAGGAACTTTTAAACAGTTTGAAATCTAGGTTGTATAGCATATACTAAAATGAAAAAAATGATAAGAATAATTATTTCCCTCGAACCCCCGCAAATGGAATTTCTTCAAAAGAAGAAAAAAGAAACCAAACGCTCTCATGCAAGAATTATCAGAGATTTAATTGACAAAAAAATAGAATGACAGACTTGGAGGCAATAATAAACACAGCAAAGGGAACGCGAATTCTAACAGAGGAAATAGTGAAATGTTTTTATTGTCACCAAATAACCCATAAACATAAGAAATGTAAACGATGTGATATATTGCTTCACATCGCAAATAAACGATTTATAACCCCTAGAAGTACATGGCAACTTACCCAAGAAGCATATAAAAATAGTGAAATTTGCAGAGATTGCTATATTGAGTTTGGGGAAAATATGAATAGGATTGATAATCAAATTAATAATTTACCTGAAAAATATAAACAAAAAAAATATGAAAGATAAAATTATTTGTGAAAGGTGTGGATCAAAAAGGGGAATTGCCCATACAACAGTTGATGAATCAACAGATAAGATTTATGGATGGTCGTTGTGTAATGTATGTAATGATGATATAAATGGATAAAATAAATATATGAATATACAAGATTTAAAAAAAATGATGGAAAAGCCAGCTTCAAAAGAATGGTTTGAGGAATGGTATAAATTAAAAGAAGCCACTCAAAATTATTATTTTGATAAAATATAACCATGCAAAAACCATCATTAAAATAGGCAAGGGGTGGAACGGGGGAAATACGGACATATACAAGGGAGAACTTTTAAGCGAGTATAGGCTTGGGAGTCGTGGTTCGAATCCACCCTTTTTCCCCGCTCCGTCCTTTGCCATCGGATACATTATCAATTAAACAGTATATATAAAGGAAATGAATAAAGATTGGATATTAAAAACAATTATTAGTTTAATCATTGGTATATCAGCGATTATTTTTGGATATGCACTACTATCTATTGTTGATAAAATAATAAATTGTAACACTCTATAAATGAAACCATCTAAACCAAGAACAAAGAAAATAATAGAAACTATAATATTTTATGGCATACCAATTTTAGTAGGAATTTTATTAGCTGAATATTTGCCCTAATCAATAACTAATGGAAAAACTATTTAAACAACTTGAAAAAGAAATGATGAGCAAGAAAGGCTTTGGTAAACCTTGTATAAATTACAGCCCTTTATGTATCAATTGTATTGCTTGGAAAAACTTTAATGACCTTAAATATTTATGGAATCTATGATGGAAAAATTAAACCTTAAAAAGGAATGTGCTACTTGCTCACCTGAAAAATACCTCAATGTGCCTTCAGGTTCCACTGTGCCTATATGTGAAAAACACTGGCAAGAGAGGGCTATAAAGAAATGTGAACACTGTTTTTCTCACCACAAATCATGTAATATATGTTGTATTTGCCATACGGCTATTCGGATTATTACCCCCTCTTTTCAAGAGAGAGTGGAGGAGGAGTTTGATGAGAAGTTTTTAGGCAAAAAAGGCGGTATTTATATGCCAGAAAATAAGTATAATGAAATAAAACAATTCATCTCCTCCGCCCTCTCTACTCAAAAGAAGCTCTTGCTGAAAAGTCTCCCAGGGAAGAGAGAAAATTGTGGTGATTCAGGTGAAGAGGGTTTATGTTATAAATGCGAAGGATTCAATTCAGCCTTAGATATAGTAAGAAATAAGATTAAATTATTATGAGCTTTATAATGTCTGTGTTAAAATGTGAAGATTGCGGGGCTGAAATGAACATAGCTCTTGGAACTTTCGGCTCTGGTATGCCAGAAAAATGCGACTGCGGAAGTAAGAAATTAAAACATTATAAAGATGGTTGGAATTATGTATCTTCCAAACAATGAACATTTTAAAAATAAGATTTTAAGGAAACTTTCTTTAGCAATAAAAGAAATAGATTTAAAATTACACATAAGAAGAAAAGGTATGAAGTCAGAAGATATTAAAAAAGCATACGAACTATTAAAAAGTGCAAAGACTTCGGATGATAGCGATTTATTTGCATATTGCGACAAATGTAAAGATGGTCATTTTAGTTTTGAAGCAAGGAAAGATTGTTTTAATAATTTAGAAGAAAAGGTGTGATAAAATAGAAGTATGAATAAGACCAAAACAAAAAAACCTGACTTAAATACAAAAATTGGGAAGTATTATCTCGCAACCAAAACCGGTGTTACAAAACAAGAAGCCCAGCATATAGCCGGGTATTCGTCAGATACTAATTCTACCAGTATAGAGAAGTCAAAAACCTTTCAGGCTATCCAAACATACTTCAAAGATGAGATGATGACTCAGTCATCGATGCAAGAATTAGCCGGTGAACTCCTAAAGAATATCCGTCAAGATGCTGATAGATCTGCGAAGAATGCAGCAATCAAGATAGCCCTTGACAAAATTGAACCAACTGGTGCAACCAACATCGACATAGAAGCAGAAAAAGTCATGGTCGTTCTACGCTGAATAAGCAAAATCAAAGGCCCTATAATCGCTTATAAGGCCTTTTGTTTTACTAACTTGATCCATCTATCCTTTAAATACTATCTCTAACTCCTCTATTGGTTTGATCCTAGCCCTTACCTTAGCAGAAGCCTTGGCCATCATTCGTGCATAAGCACTCCTCTCTTCGGCTGACTTTTTAGACCACCTAATTTTAGCCAGTATTCTGGCTGCTTCATTCTTTTCCATTATTTGAATAAGGCTATTACTAATAATATCGAAAGGACTACAAATACAATACCCAGCTGTCTATTGATAAACTTCTCTTGATTCTTCCTCTTTTGATATTCTCCAATCATAATTTTAATTCAATTTCCAATTATTTTTAAGAGTTCGACTAGGCTCGAAGAGCCGTTAACTGGGCTCTAGTAAGAGTATACACCAGCATACGCAAGCTCGACAAGAAGAACAAGTGTGTATAACCAAATACAACACAATACAACCAATTTCGTCAAGCACCGAATATGGTATAAGAGCCATATATTATATGCTATAATAGATGGATACAACTCTTGAATAACACCTTTTAAGCAGTGAATGAAGAGCGTCTGAAGATAGCGAGACTGCCGAGCAGTGGACTATCAATAATCAGGGAATGACCTGATAAAGAGAAGGGTAATAAAACAAGACATCAGACAAGTAAACAGCAATAACACCAAGAGATATGTAATCTTGCTCTTCCTTGGCATCTTGATCAGAGTGTAATTATATACAATGTATATACAAAGACTAGCACAGTAGCGAGATCATAGACATAGACTAAGTTCCTCTACACACACAATCTCATAAAGTATCATCCAGCGTCGCACAATATACATTGTTGGTAATGTGT
>C687J35174_10007432_pt1 | contig 14088 bp, 8 predicted proteins | sample RifCSPhighO2_01_FD_35174 | JGI IMG/M metagenome (IMG submission 35174) | reverse complement strand
TGATTTTATCAAATCACATGTATATACTTTTAATTTTATTTTTTATGTCGCTTCTCGGAATCATTATTATGATTGGAAGAAAATTAGTTTTATTACAAAATGGACAAACCATGAGTCAAGAAAAAGTTTTATTTGAAGTTCCCTATATTAAAGAAATAAAATACATAATCATTAAAAACATAAGAAAATATGGACATATAAGCTTGGTAACAACATTGCGATTTTACATTCGATCTTCTAACCTTTTAAAAAATAAATACGAAAAAATAAAAATAAAAATAAAAAATGTAACCAGAAACGGCCTCTATAACGATTCACTAGAAAAAGTTGAGGTCTCTAAGTTTCTAAAAATGATCTCAGACTACAAACACAAAATCAGAGAAATCAAGCATAAAATACATGAGGAGGAAAAAAATTCATAGGTATGTTAGGATGTTTGGGTTACCTTTTAAAAAATCGCTGGCATAGTTGTTTTGGTAAGTATCAATAAATTTTGCACATTGAACAAGTTAATAGTTTATAGTTTAAATCGCCGGCATAGCTCAGTTGGTAGAGCAACGCTTTTGTAAAGCGAAGGTCGCGGGTTCGAATCCCCCTGCCGGCTCAATTTGAGATTTTACAATCTTAAGAACTTGTCTTTTTGTTCTCTATGGGCTTTGTTTCTTGAAGCTTGAAAGACTCCTTCACACGTGATTCAAGATCTTCTAGGCCGTGGAAACCAGTCAATAAATCATCATCCAAAATAAGCGCAGGAAGTTCGGTGTCTTTTATTTTGTAAATTTGAAGCATCGCTTTTACAGCTGACAAATCTATACTGTAATCAAAGGAATAAACACGTAGTTCCGGATATTTGTCACGAAGGCTTGAAAGCACTAAACTTTCTTTTTCACATTCGCTGCAATTTTCCGCTGTAGTGTAAAAATAAAGAATAAACGCAGACTTTACCTTGCAACCCGCTGAAATTTTTTTCATTAAAAGATAATCTTTAATTTGAAGAAGGGAGTAATACTTTTTAAGATAAGAAACCTCATCTGTAGTGCCTAAATTTTCTTGTCCCCATTCTAGCTTACGTCCAAGTTCATCAAGTTCGGATGAGAGCACAGAACCAGAAACATTTTTACAAGAAAGCTCTTGTAAAAGAGAAAACTGCGTTTCGGAAGATAAAATATTAATGGCAATTTTATCCTGAATGGATTTCATTTGATCAATTTTTTTATTGCCAAAATAATTACTGACGTAGCTAGCAGTCAAAAAAAGACCTACGGTAATCAAAAATACAATTAGATATTTTTTCCAATCAATATTATTATTCATATCTTTATCTCCAAGCGGGTTTTCTGGATAATATTGTATTATAAACCGCCTTTAAAAGCCAAAAAGGAGCAATAATACTAAAAACAGGAAAGAAATAAAGCATACTAAAAGAAAAACTAAATTTTCCTTCAGCCATTTTTCTTCCAAAAATCATTGCAAAAATTACCAAGAAATATATAACAAACACAAGAAATATAAAAGATTGGGTGTTTATAAAAAATGGATCAAAACTGAAATTCCTAAGATTAAAACCAATCGTTTCAAATCTTATAATTTTTGAATATAAAAAATCACCTAAATTATAAACTATTTGGCTAAAAAGATAACTGACGGAAAAAATAGAGATAAGACCCATGGGCAGAGTAAAAATAGCAAAATTACCATATTTTTTTCTAAATAAAACACTACGATAGTCAATCGTGTTGTTAATAAAACCGTAAATCCAACGCAGTCTTTGGCTGTAAAGTTTTCTAATGGTTGATGGCGTATTAGTATAAACATACGCATCATTACAATGTTCGATTTTATAGTGATTTTTTTGCATTCGATAGGCAATTTCCATATCCTCTGTACTATGTCCATGACGATAAGGTCCTAAATCGTCAAAAACTCTCTTACGAAAAATTGTAAGGGGTCCGGGAGTCACATTAATAGCCCCCAAAAAACCGAGCATTTTTTTGAGATAAACTCCCATATTATATTCAGCTTTTTGTGCATATTGGATAAAGTTTTTTGGATCATATACAGTCACTGAAGGAGCTACAGCCATAATACTGGGGTCTTTTTCAAAATAACTCATAATACGAACAAGTGATTCAGAATCCACCACAGAATCCGCATCAAGGCATCCAAAAAAATCAGTTGTCAGATTTTCCAATCCTAGATTGAGAACAGTATACTTTCCTCCATTTTCTTTATGAAAAATTTTTATATTCGAGTAACCAGCAAACTTACGGATAATACTCAAGGTACCATCAGTAGACCCATCATCAATCAAAAAAATCTTAATCTTGTCTTTGGGATAATTTAGATTAAGTAGAGAACGAACTGTTTTGTAAATAGTTTTTTCTTCATTCCAACAAGGCACAGCAATCGTTACTGCTGGATATTTAGAAAGTTTTATTTTACCATTTCGAATGACTATTTTTTTCCTATTTTCAAGAAAAGTAAGGAAAAAAAACACCTGCACGTAAACAGACAAGAAGATTAATACATAAAATATTGCATTTGGAATTAAAATCATACCACTTATTAATAACATTACATACTACCTTCCATCTTGCCATCAGTGCCACAATTAGCACATGTAGTCATACATTTCTTACATCGACAACCAAAAATCTTAACAACTGCTGCAACACCTACTAATAGATAAACAACAGCCTCAAGAACAGGTAGAGAGACCAAAACTCTATGAACAACATTAAAATCACTATCCAAGAACATTCCTAATCCTACCAAACCCCAATTTACTCCTCCTATGATTACTAAAACCTTAACAACCATAGAAACACTGCACCCATCCCCACCACATTTTGAATGACACATATATTTATTCTTTTAATATTAATAATATATTAAGTATAGCATTATCCCTTAAATATGCTACAATGAAACCATTATCAATAAAATATACAATAATGCAAAACAATAATCAGAAACAAATAGCTGGAGCAATACTTATAGTGGGAGTTCTCATCGCCGGAGCAATCTTATTAAAAGACAGTAAACCATCAACTGACAACACGTCCCCATTGAATGTGCCAATTGCAAATAATCCTAAAAATACAACTCCCCAAGATAGACCCGTTTCATCAAACGATCATATTATAGGAAATACAAATGCTAAAATAATTGTAGTGGAATATTCAGACCTTGAATGCCCATATTGTAAAGGATTTCATAACACTATGCATGGGGTAATAGAAAATAATAAAAATGTTGCATGGGTTTTTAGACATTATCCTATTCCTCAACTTCATTCCAAAGCTTTCAAAGAGGCAGAAGCCACAGAATGCGCGTGGGAACAGGGTGGAAACGATGCTTTTTGGAAATATACAGATAGAGTTTTTGAAATCACTCCTTCTAATAATGGTCTTGATGTAGCAGAACTTCCAAAGATTGCTCAATCTATTGGACTTAATGTTGCATCTTTTAATGATTGTCTAGCTAGTGGAAAATTCAAAAATAAAGTTCAGGCTGACATTGATGATGGAGTTAAAGCTGGTGTAAATGGAACCCCATCTTCTTTCATTTTAGTAAACGGTAAACTCATTGATGCTATCCCTGGCGCTCAGCCATATGAATCAGTAATGCAGAGATTAAGTACGATAAAATAAATTAGTCAAAATATAACTGGGTACAATGTTTTGACGTCACTCGGACATGATATAAATAAATTTATATATGCTCCTCGCTAGTCAAAATAGTTTTTCAATCTAGAGATTTTTTCGTGTTGGCGAAGTTTTTCGTGAACCTTAGCTTCAATTTGACGAATACGCTCACGAGTAACACTAAATTCTTCTCCTACTCGTTCTAAGGTATGCTGAATCCCATCCAGAAGTCCGTAACGCATTTCAAGTATTTTGCGTTCCTTTGGATTAAGTTCATCTAAAACTTCGCGAATCTGGTCAGAAAGAATACGACGAGAAGATTCTTGGTCTGGACGCAATATTTTATCATCCGGAATAAAGTTCTCCAATGTTGATTTATCATCATCGTCCCCCACTGGTTGTTCAAGAGAAACCGTTTCCTGACTGATATTTTCAATTACATGTATTTTTTCCACTGGAATACCCATTTCGGTGGCAATTTCTTCCGCTAATGGTTCTCGGCCTAAATCCTGACTTAATCTTCGATATGTTTGTTTATATTTAGAAATTGTCTCCACCATATGCACTGGTATGCGAATAGTCCTACTTTGATCAGCTAGTGCGCGAGTAATAGACTGACGGATCCACCAAGTGGCATAAGTAGAAAATTTATACCCCTTAGTCCAATCAAATTTTTCAACTGCTTTGAATAAACCTAAATTACCTTCTTGAATTAAATCAAGCAGAGTTAAATTTGCCGATCTCCCTACATATTTTTTTGCAATTGAAACCACCAGACGTAGATTGGCGCGAGCCAGTAAATTTTTCGCTTCTAAGTCACCATGTTCAATACGTTTAGCAAGATCTTTTTCATCGCTTGCATGAATAAGCGGATACTGACCTATTTCCTTGAGGTACATTTGAATAGAATCATGCATGCTAGATTTGTTCAAATCTTTATCAGTTAAATCAATATCAAGATTGAGTAAATTTCCACCCTCTAGTACGTCAATCCCAGCAATGGCAAATTTTTCATAAAGCTCATCTAAAAATAGAATATTGTTTTCAATATCAGGAAAAGTTTTTAATATTTCATCATAAGTAATAAANCCTCTTTTACGTCCTTTTTCTATAAGTTCATTCGAAATACGAGCTAAATTTTCTGCTTTTTTTTCAGTTGAAGATANTTTTTTAGCTTTTTTAACAACTTTTTTCTTAAAAATCTTTTTTTTCTTAACTNTCTTTANTTTTTTAACTCTAAGCTTTTGAACTTTTTTACTTACTTTTTTTTTCTTTAATTTTTTATTTTTCTTTTTCATATTTTTTTAATTGACGATTATTTTTAATTTCTTCTTTTCTTTTATTTATTTCATTTATCTTTTTAAAAATTTCTACCTCTCCTTTTTTATCATTTTTCAATTCCATCATCTTCTTAAAAAGTTCTTCGTTTAGATATTCCTCTTCAACGGAAAGCAACATCTCCTCCACATCTTTTGGTAAATCAACATCATCTCTATAAAAAACTTCTGCCTCAAAAATCAAATCTTCTTTATTGTTAGACACTTTTTCTAAAATTTCATCTTGTGTTGTGTGCAAAATTTCTGCAAGCTTTTTTGAGATCTTTTCAATTTCAATTGATTGCTCTTTTAGAGTCCTCTGCCATAAAATAATGCCTAATAATTTTCGTAAAATGTTGTCTTTGCGATGTGCATTTCCCACAGTTTCCAATGCCACTTCTATTTCTTTTTTTTCATTTTTTAAATCCTGTTCAACTTTCTTGAGTTTTTCTCTGATATCATTTTCGCTGATGCCCGACTTATTTGATACCAAAGATATAAAGTGAGATTTTTTGACCGAATTGCTTATAAAGGCTAGCAGTGGAATTATTTTATCATTTATCTCTAATTTAATTTTAAGTATATCATTGTTTTTGTTAATTAAAATATTATCTAAAAGAAATTCGATAATATGTTTAGAGTTCCTGATGACTTCACGCCATGCATCCGGCCCTTTTTTGGAAATTAAGTCGGCTGGATCCATCCCCTCTGGTATGTGAGTAGCCTTGACGTTCATGTCAGAAAATAAAGCAAGCGCGATGGGTGTAGCGCGCATAGAAGCGGCAAGGCCGGCTTTATCAGAATCAAAAATAAATATAATATTTTGAGATAACCGACTGATGATGCCTAGATTGTTGATTGTGTGATTTTCCAACTTATCACTAGCCACCAAGGCCGTTCCGGATGTAGCCACCGTATTTCTAAAACCTGCTTGATGCGATAAAATTAAATCAAATTGTCCCTCCACCACAATTGAAAAATCATTTTTTCGGATAGATTGCTTCGCCTTATCTAGTCCATAAAGTATGGAAGATTTTTGGAAAATAGGTGTGTCGGGACTATTCAAATATTTTGCGGATTTACCATCATCTTCAAATATTCTTCCGGAAAAAGCAACAATACGCCCGCTGGAATCAGAAATTGGAAACATTGTTCGTCCGCGAAATCTGTCATACATCGCTTTATTTGTATCCTCTGGCTTTTTAGCAAGTCCAGCACGCTCTATTTCGTTATCGGTAAAATCCTTAGATCTTAAGTAATCATATAATTTGCGCCAATCTAAAATCGCAAAACCGACTCTGAAATCTTGTATGCTCTTATCAGTTAATCCGCGAGATTTTAAGTATTCTTGAATTTGTTTATTATCTCTTAAATTATTTTCAAAAAACTTTGTAGCTTCTTCCATTACACGATAAAGTTTTTCTTTTTCATTTTCAGCCTCTTTCATTTCTTTACTGTAAGCTTCAAGTGGAACTCCGGCCTTATTTGCTAAAAGTTTAAGTGCTCCTTTAAAATCAAGCCCTTCAAATTCCTCCACGAAAGTAAAGATATCGCCACTGGCTCCACATCCGAAACAATAATAACTACCGCGATTAGGCGAAACAAAAAACGATGGTGTCTTTTCATTGTGAAATGGACACTTGGCCCTTAGGTTTGTGCCTGCCCTATCTAGTTTTATGTAAGAAGAGACTACTTCTTCGATTGAAAGCCTCTCCTTAATTTTTTGAACGGGAGAGTTCATAAATTAAAAATTACTTCTCTATTACGGGAGCAAGCTTATTTTTAAATCCGGTCCCAGCTGGGATTAATCGTCCGATTATAACATTTTCTTTTAATCCTCTCAAAGAATCAACACCACCTTTAATCGCGTTTTCAATAAGGACACGATTAGTGTTCTGGAACGACGCTGCTGAGAGCCAACTTTTTGTGCGAAGTGATACCTCAGTAATACCAAGCACTACTGTCTCTGCTTTGGATTCTTTTCCATTAATATCGGCAACTCTGACATTTTCTTCTATAAATGCAGTATTCTCAACAATATCACCGATTGAAAAATTAGTTTCTCCTGCTTCTTTTATTTTTCGACGTGAAAACATCTGACGAATAATAATTTCTGTATGTTTTCTTGAAATTGAGGCGCTCTGAAGTTCGTAAACTTTATTAATTTCACGAATTATATATTCTTCAACCAATTCTTTGCCTCCAAACTTAAAGATTTCGGCAATATCAGCCGATCCGTCAGTTAAAAGATCCCCTTTCTTAACTTTGTCACCCGTTTTGACCAATGGTATTCTGCGAAAGGCTACAACATATTCTATTTCATTCCCTGCCTGCCTGCCTGCCTTGTCGGAAGCAGATGGGGTCTTGCCATCAACTTTAGTATCAGAGAGTACTTTAATTATTTTTTCTTTACTGTCTTTGGTTTTAATCTCGATCACTTCCCCATCAGTTTCAGAAATAATTGCTGGATTTTTTGGAATCCTTCTTTCAAATATTTCTTCAACACGTGGAAGACCTGTGGTAATGTCGGTACCAGCCACTCCTCCAGCATGAAATGTACGAAGCGTAAGCTGAGTACCAGGTTCTCCGATCGCTTGAGCCGCAATAATACCCACTGCCTCGCCTAAATCCACTAAATGGTTGCGTCCTAGATCAAGACCATAACACATTTGGCAAAGGCCATGAACAGTACGACATGTTAGAGGAGAACGAACAAATACTTCGGTAAAACTCTCTCCCTCAATATTATATGCTTCTTCTTTTGTAACTAAAAATCCTTTCTTATAAACTACTTTATCATTTTTATCTTTAAGATCTCCTGCAAGTACACGTCCACGAATATTTTTAGAAAGTGGAATTTCAATTCCAGAAATATTTTCTCTAGTAACTATTTTCCCTTCTTTCGTGCCACAATCTTCTTGTGTAATAACCACATCTTGCGCAACATCAACTAATCTTCGAGTTAAATATCCAGCTTTAGCAGTGTTTAAAGCGGTATCTGATGCACCTTTACGAGCACCATGAGTGGTAACGAAATATTCAATTGGAGAAAGCCCTTCTTGATAAGAAGGAATAATGGGGAATTCCAGGGTTTTACCTTGGTTATTTTGTATAAGTCCTTTCATCCCAATCATCTGAACCAAGGAGGTCATTGTGCCTCTAGCTCCAGAAGTGAACAAATCATAAGTAGAACTGTTCTTATCAAGCGTACCAGGTAAAACTTTTTCCAAATCCTTCTTTGCATGCGTCCAGATTTCAATAATTTTTTGATATTTTTCTTCCTCAGATAAAAGACCTTCGCTCCATTGAGCAACAATCTCTTCTTCCAGTTTCCTGCCTTGTTCTATAATTTTTGGTTTTTCTGTGGGTACTTTTACGTTATCCAATCCCCAGGTAGTACCAGAAACTGTTGAGTATTTAAAACCAAATGACTTGATTTTATCTAAGATGGGAGGAGTATTATCCACACCATAGTGCATGATAAGTTCATCTAAAAGTGAAGACAGTCTTTTCTGAGTCATTTCATCATTCACGTAAGAGAAATCATTGGGCAGAATACTATTGAAGAGAAGTTTCCCAACAGAAGTTTCAAAAATTCCTCCATCAAATTTTTTATATTTATGCGAATCTGTTGCTAAAACTTTTATTTTAGCGCGAAGAGATACAACCCCGTATTCATAGGCAAGAATAGCGGTATTGGGATTAGAAAAATACTTATCTTCACCTTTTTCCCCATCAACTAATTTAGTCATCCAATAAGATCCAAGCACCATATCCTTACTAGGATGCACTATCGGATCTCCNTTTTGCGGTTTAAGCAAATTTTTATTCGANGCCATTAATTCTTTCGCTTCCCATTGTGCTTCTTCCAAAAGAGGAACATAAACGGCCATCTGGTCTCCATCAAAGTCAGCATTGAAAGCCTGACATACAAGAGGGTGAACTTGAATAGCATTTCCCTCAATAAGAATCGGATTAAAAGCTTGGATACCTAAGCGATGAAGAGTGGGGGCGCGGTTCAAAAGTACATATTTCCCGGCAATAACTTCTTCCAACATCGCCCAGACTTCTCCCGTACGTTCTTCGATAAGTTTATTTGCTCCGCGAATATTGAATGCTAATTCTGCCTGTAAAATTTTGGAAATTACGAATGGTCGAAAAAGTTCAAGTGCCATGTGTTTTGGTAATCCACATTGATTAAGCTTTAATTCAGGACCAACAACGATAACCGAACGTCCTGAATAATCGACTCTTTTTCCAAGTAAATTTTGGCGGAAAAGACCTTGTTTAGATTTCAAATTATCAGAAAGTGATTTAAGTGGACGTTTCTGAGATTGACTCATTGCGGCACTATCATTTTGTTTTGCAATCGAATTATCAATCAACGCATCAACTGCTTCCTGAATAATTCTTTTCTCATTTCGTAAAATTACATCTGGAGCATTAATTTCTTTCAACTTCTTTAAACGGTTATTTCTATTTATAACTCGACGATAAAGATCATTTAAGTCGCTTGTTGCATGCCTGCCCCCATCGAGAGCAACCATTGGACGAAGCACTGGTGGAATAACTGGAATAACGGTTAAAAACATCCATTCAGGACGAATTCCAGCATAAGTCATAGCTCGAATAAGAGAAAGTCTTTTCTGTAATTTCTCTTTTTCAGCCACGCTTGTCTTTTCAATCATTTTTTCAGTGAGATTTTTTAGCTTATTTAAATCTAGATTTTTAAAAATAGAATAGATCGCTTCAGCGCCTATATTTGCTTCAAAACAAGTCCCGTATTTCAAAGAATAATGGTGAAAAGAGATTTCATTTAAAACCTTTCCCTCATAAATTTCTCCAATTTCTTTTTTAGTAATAGAAAGTAAATCTTTCAGTTTCTCTCGAATGTTGTCATCAGCTGAATTTTTTAATTTAGCCTTATATTCTTTATCTAAATTAGCAACAAGTTTCTCTTTCTCATCTTCATGGACTTTTGTAATTATATATCCAGCAAAATATATAACCTTTTCAAGATCCGAAACAGATATATTAAGTAATATACTCATTCGTGAAGGCACTCCGCGTAAAAACCAAATGTGTGATACGGGAGTAGAAAGTTCTATATGTCCCATTCGCTCACGTCTAACTATAGAACGAGTAACTTCAACTCCACATTTTTCACAAATAATATCCTTATAACGAATTCGGCGGTATTTTCCGCAATAACATTCGTAATCTTTTTCCGGCCCGAATATTTTTTCATCAAAGAGCCCTCCGCGTTCAGATCTACCCGTACGATAATTTATCGTTTCAGGTTTGGTAACTTCTCCAAAAGACCATTCTTTGATTTGTTCCGGTGAAGCGAGCCTAAGCGCAATGTGATCAAATTCAGTTGTGTTTAAAGTTTTCATAGTTCTATTTTATTTCACTATGACCCTGATAATTTATTAGAAGGGTCATATATTTTAGAATTTTTTTAATACTATTTTTCTATATCCTTAATTGAATATTTTTTTAAATTCACATCAAGCGCAAGTCCTCGCAAATAATTCAAAAGTACGTTGAACGACGCTGGAGAATTAGGTGGTCTAATTGTTTCATTTTTAATGATGGAATCAAAAGTAGCAGATCGACCAAGTATGTCATCAGACTTAATAGTAAGCATCTCGCGCAATGTATAAGCGGCACCATATCCTTCCAACGCCCAGACTTCCATTTCTCCAAATCTCTGACCTCCACCTTGAGCTTTTCCGCCAAGAGGTTGCTGAGTAATAAGCGAGTAAGGTCCAATTGAACGCATGTGTATCTTGTCTTCTACCATATGGTGAAGCTTCAACATATACATATAACCGACAGCGATATCCTGTTCAAAGGCTTCACCAGTACGACCATCAAAAAGCTTTAATTTTCCATTTTCCGGAAGCGAAGCTTTTTCTAACTCTTCTTTTATTTCTTCATGTTTTGCTCCCAAAAATGGCGGAACAATAGCTTGATAACCAAGACTGTTGGCAGCCATCCCAAGATGCATTTCTAAAATTTGTCCTAAATTCATACGAGAAGGAACACCTAAAGGAGATAGAATAATATCAACTGGTGTGCCATCGACAGTGTAAGGCATATCTTCTTCCGGTAAAATTGTTGAAATAACTCCCTTATTTCCGTGTCGTCCGGAAAGTTTATCTCCAACCGAAATATTTCTAATCTGCGCAACTTCAATCACAATTTTTTTAATAATTCCCGCTTCAAGCGTATGCCCTAAATCTCGAGAGAAAATTTTCACCCCAATAATACGCCCGCGCTTACCATGTTCCATTCTTAGTGATGTATCTTTAACATCCCGAGCTTTTTCGGCAAAAATCGAACGCAATAAACGCTCTTCCGGAGTTAATTCGGTCTCACCCTTTGGAGTAATTTTACCAACTAAAATATCATTCTCTCTGACTTCTGCTCCAATACGGACAACTCCATCTTCATCGAGATCTTTTAGTTTTAACTCACCCACATTTGGTATATCACGAGTAGTAATTTCAGGTCCGAGTTTGGTATCACGAACTACACAAGTAAATTCCTCAACATAAACACTGGTAAATTTACTCTTCTTCACAAGACGCTCAGAAATGATTATCGCATCCTCATAGTTTGATCCAGACCAAGACAAAAAAGCCACAAAAATATTCTGGCCTATTGAAATTTGTCCATCTACAGTACTACTAGTATCTGCCAACACATCACCTTTCTTTATTTTTTGACCGACATTTACCGCTGGACGTTGATGAAATACGGAAAAGTTATTATTTCTCATAAAATTTATGAGATGGTAAGTTCTTTCCGAATCTTTTTGTTTTTTTTCTGTAACAATTATTTTTTTTGCATCCAGATAGGAAACAACGCCATCTTCTTGAGCGACAATCAATCTCCCGGAATCTCGTGATGCTAATTCTTCAATGCCGGTTGCAACTAATGGCGCTTCAGGGAGCACGCAGGGGACAGCCTGCTTTTGCATGTTAGATCCCATCAAAGCTCTATTGGCGTCATTGTGTTCAAGAAAAGGAATCATTGAGGTTGCAATAGAAAAACCTTGGTTTGCGGCAACATCGATAAAATCAACTTCACTTCGAGAAATCGTACCTGGCTCTGTTTTAATTCTAGCTTCCACTTTTTCCTCTGTTATTTTTCCATTTTCATCATAAGGAACTCCAGAATGTGCAATGTTGTATTTTTCCTCCTCTAAGGCATTTAAATAAACTACTTCGCCAGTAATTTTTCCATTTTTAACTTTTATATAAGGAGTCTCAATAATTCCAAATTCATTTATTTTTGCATAAGTAGAAAGATGTAAAATGAGTCCAATGTTCGGACCTTCTGGAGTATGAATCGGACAAACTCTTCCATAGTGGGAAGGATGCACGTCGCGAACTTCCAATCCCGCACGTTCGCGTGTAAGACCTCCGGGTCCTAAAGCTGAGAGAGTACGTGAATATTCTAACTCGCAAAGCACATTCTCTTGCGCCATAAATTGTGAAAGTTGATTAGTGGTAAAAAACTCTTTTATCCGAGCTTGAAGAGGACGTTGGTTGATAATCTGAATGGGCATTGCAGTATCAACATCAATAATAGACATTCGGTCTTGAATATTTCTTTTGATTTGCATCATACCAGTGCGCACTTTTTGTTGAAGTATCTCACCGACAAATCGTACACGTCTCTGACCTAAATGATCTATATCATCGGACTTAGATCCCGGAGTATTATTTAAAACAACAATATTCATAATTACCGTCACTAAATCTTCTTTGGAAATAGTTCGGCGAGCCAGTGCTGCTTCATCCATAGGTTTTTCAAATCGTTGATTAAACCTAAAACGACCGACTGGAGAAAGATCATACCTTTCAGGGGTAAATAATGAATCAATGAATTCTTTAGCATTATCAGCAGTCGCCATATCACCATCTCTTAAACGCTTGTAGATTTCAATATAAGAATCGCTCAGACTCTTAACTCCGTCTTTTGCCAAACAACTTTTTATTGCTTCCTCAAAAATAGAATCTTTAGAAAAAGCTTTTAATATAGCTTCATTGGTTTCGTAACCCATCGCACGCAAGAGAGCTGTAGCTGGAAATTTTCTCTTTTTATCTATTCTGACATAGATTGCTCCATCAGCCTCGGATTCTATTTCAATCCAAACCCCACGAGCTGGAATAATTTTAGCTCCAAAATATCTATTACCCTTACTTTCAGACTCTGTAAAAAAAACTCCGAAACTACGTGCAAGTTGTGGCACAATAACGCGCTCTACGCCATTTATAATAAAAGTCCCGTGTGGAGTCATTAAAGGAAGCTCCGACATAAAAATCTCTTGCTCCTTCACTGTACCTAGAATTTTATTCGTTAATTTTACTCGAGCCTTTAAGAGTCCTTGATATGAAAGCTTGTTTATTTTAGAATTATTTTCATCCGTTTTAGATTCAGAAAGTGAGAAAGAAGTGAATTCGAGTTGAAACTTTTTCCCAGAGTAATCTATGATGGGAGAAAATTCTTTAAAAACTTCTCCGATGCCCTGCTCCACCAACCATTTAAAACTCTTTACTTGAGCTTCAATCAAATTGGGAAATTCTACCAAGGGTTTTTTATATCTTGAAAAATATTTCTTCGGACGCTTGGTTTGACTTTGCATATTGATTAGATCCAAATAAGGCGATAAAAAAAACAAAAGAAAAAGTATAGGAAAATGNCTTTTCTCTAGCTTCTTTAAAATTTATTTAGAATGATTAAGTTAAAACCCTAGTAATAAAAGACATATACACAGGATTGCATCCGATACTCAATCAATGAATCAAAGATAGCCTACTCTATTTATAGTTTTTTGTCAAATGCGAACTGGGGAATACGCAATTTTCCAGTTAAAACGTAAAAAGAGACGGGCTGCGCGAGCAACCCGTCCCCCTTCCAAACCGCATCACGCGGTTTGGTTGATGTACCCCTCTTCGCACGCGACGCATTCAATCGGGGGTTCCGCCCCCATCGCCTCGAATGCCTGTCGCACGCTTTTGGCACGGACCGTCGAGCCCTTGGGTCCGAAATCCACGAAAAGACGGAACTTGAGGCAGCCTTCGTGCACGAGCGCGATCTTCGTGTGGCTC
>C687J35174_10007430_pt1 | contig 14090 bp, 16 predicted proteins | sample RifCSPhighO2_01_FD_35174 | JGI IMG/M metagenome (IMG submission 35174) | reverse complement strand
GCCCGGCGCCGGCCTTCACACCTTCCACCGTGAGAATGCGCCGCCAGGCGCGCGCGCCCGGCTGGCCGTGGAACAGGCCCAGCATGTGCCGCGTCATCGCCGCCAGGTGCGTCCCGGCCGCGAGTTCGGACGCGACATAGGCCTTGTACGCCTCGACGGCGGCGAACGGGTCGATCGCCGCGTCGGCGCCGAAGAACCGCCGGTCCGCGTCCGCCAGGATCGCCGGCGTATGGTAGGCCGCACGCCCCAGCATCACGCCGTCCACATGTTCCAGATGCACTTCGGCCTCGTCGAGCGAGCCGATGCCGCCGTTGATGACGATGGTCAGGTCAGGCCGCTCGCGCTTCAGACGCCAGACCAGGGGATAGTCCAGCGGCGGGACGTCCCGGTTCTCCTTCGGCGACAGGCCCTTGAGCCACGCCTTGCGGGCATGGACGACGAAGGTCGAGACGCCGGCTCGGGCGCACAGGTCCACCAGGCCGAAGAGGCTCTCCTCCGGATCCTGGTCGTCGACGCCGATCCGGCACTTCACCGTCACCGGAACCTTCACCGCCGCCGCCATGGCCGCCATGCAGTCGGCGACCAGTTCTGGCTCGCGCATCAGGCACGCCCCGAAGCGCCCGGACTGCACCCGGTCCGACGGGCAGCCGACGTTCAGGTTGATCTCGTCATAGCCTTCAGCCTCGCCGATCCGCGCGGCCTGCGCCAGGTCCGCCGGCTCGGAGCCACCCAGCTGCAGCGCCACCGGATGCTCCACCTCGCTGAACGCCAGCAGCCGCGCCCGATCGCCGTGCAGCACGGCCCCCGTCGTCAGCATCTCGGTATAGAGCAGGCTTTCGCGCGTCAGCAGCCGATGCAGGACCCGACAGTGCCGGTCCGTCCAGTCCATCATAGGTGCAACGGATAATCTATGCGGTTGAAAAATCACCACTTTTCTCTTACTATTCAACACCTAACGGCCGCCGCGTCTGCGCTCTTCTACGCTATCGCACGACCGGCTTCGCACCGTTTCGACGGCTCAGTGCACACGGAGCGCACACGGAAATGGCCTCTTTCACCAAGCTCAGCTCCGGCTCCTGGCGTGTCCAGGTCCGTCGCAAGGGACGCTATGTAAGCGAGACCTTCCTCCGGCGCGAGGATGCGCGTCGTTGGGCCCTGGAGGCCGAGCGTCAGGTCGACCGCGGCCAGACCCCCACGAACTCCCGGATCGCGCGCCTCAAGACCGTCAGTGACCTGATCGACCTCCACATCGATGACATGAAGGACGTCGGCAAGGCGCCGGGTCGGTCCAAGGACGCGACGCTGCAGATGCTCAAGCGCGAGCTTGGCGCCATAGGCATGGGCGACCTGGACCGCGAACGGCTGGTGAAGTTCGCCCGCGCCCGAGCGGCGCAGGGTGCGGGCCCGGTCACGCTCTCCATGGACATCGGCGCCATCAAGCTGGTGTTCGCCCACGCTGCAGCCGTGCACGGCCTACCGGTCACTGTCGAACCGATCGACCTGGCCCGGGTCGCGTTGAAGCGGCTCGGCCTGGTCGGCAAGAGCCGCGAGCGTGATCGCCGCCCGACGGACGAAGAGCTGGAACGCCTCATCACCCATTTCGACGCCAACCCGCGCCAGCTGATCCCGATGAGCCGGATCGTGAAGTTCGCGGTCGCGACGGCCATGCGGCAGGAGGAAATCTGCCGCGTCACCTGGGAGGACTACAACGAGCGCACCAGGATGCTGACCATCCGGGATCGGAAAGACCCCCGGACAAAAGCCGGCAACGACCAGCGCATCCCCCTCCTGTCGGTGTCGGGGTTCGACGCCCTCGCATTGATCGAAGAGCAGCGTGCTCTCCGTAGCAACGCCGACACCCGCATCTTCCCCTACCTACACAGGTCCGCCGGCAGCGCATTCACGCGCGCCTGCCAGGACCTCGCGATCCAAGACCTCCACTTTCACGATCTCCGCCACGAGGGCACCAGCCGGCTGTTCGAAGCCGGGTTTGCGATCGAGCAGGTGTCACTCGTCACCGGCCATAAGGACTGGAAGATGCTCCGCCGGTACACGCACCTTCGGCCCGAAGCCCTCCACGAACTTGCGGCCCGTCGGCGCGCTTAAGCCAGACAATGCGCAGCGCTGGAACCGTCGTCCAGCGCTGCAAAGCTTGCCTTTGTTGCCTATTTGTTCTATGTTTTTTGGCTGGTTGGCCCGCGGGGCCTCTCTTGTGTGGGTCGCCGTCGCACCGGCGCCCGAACATGTACGAGGGGATCGAATGCGGTTAAACGCCAGTTATTGATTTGCGCGCTTCATGCCGTGGTAGCGCGTTGCCTGGAGGCATAATGGCCCGGTCAGACATGGTCCTGGCGGCGCTAGCTGCCGCGGGAGAAGGACGGAGCTTCTCACCAGTGCAGGTGCAGAAGCTCTTCTTCCTGCTCGACCGCGAAGCTTCGCACCTCGTGGCCGGTCCGCACTTCAATTTTCAGCCGTACGATTACGGCCCATTCGACCGCGACGTGTACGTCGAGCTTGACGCTCTAAGGTTTGGAGGCCTCGTCGACACGGCTGGGAGTTCCAACTATCGACGCTACGCATTGACGCCGGCAGGGTTCGAAGCTGGCTGCCAAGTGCTGGCGACCTGGTCGGAAGATGCGCGGGTCTACGCCGCGCAGGTCGTACAGTGGGTGCAGAAGCTCAGCTTCCAACAACTGGTATCGAGCATCTACACCAAGTACCCGGACATGAAGGTGAATAGCGTCTTCCGCTAATGACGGTTGTCGTAGCCTTCCTGTGTACCGACGGCATCGTACTCGCAGCCGACAGCATGATCACGCCCAGCATGGGCAATCTCAACGTAGGCCACCACCACGGCGTGAAGGTGAATGTCCTCGCGGGCGATCAGTTGTTCGCGTTCGCCGGAGATCAAGGTCAGGCTGCGCGAGTGATGCTGTTGGCGGACAGCAATGCCCACGTCATTCCAACGTTCGATCACCCTATGGACTACGCGGTCGCAATTTCGGAGGCCGTGATCCAGCAGTTCACACGAACCGGAATCAACGGTTCGATCAATGTGAACACCATGCTCGGGTGGCGCCATAACGGCACCACCGCCTGCTGCGTGTTTGAGGGCGCCATGCAGCCTCGCCTTCTCGACGCCGACCACTTCTACGTGGCGCTGGGCTCCGGCAAGCTGTCCGCGGACCCCTTCATACGCTTCGTTGTCGATACGTTTTGCACGGCCGGCCAGCCCAGCGTCCGAGAGGCCGTCTTCCTCGCAACTTGGGTTGTTCAGCACGTGATCGACACGAACTCAGGTGGCGTCGCCCCTCCGATCCGCATGGTCACTATTCAGGACGTGGGCGGCCAATTCGTCGCGCGGCAATTGCCGGTTGAAGAGATTGGGGAACACCAACAAGCTATCGAAAGCGCTGCCGAAGCTCTGCGCACCTGGCGCGACAACTTCCAGAATGGAGCGGGCGAGGAACCTGCAGCGGAGCCGCCTCCCGTTCCCCAATAGAACTACGTCAGGCGCTCTTCATTCCTTCCGCGGGGCGACCTTATTCGGCGGCGACGAGGCGGTTCAGCTCGCCCAATCGCTCGCTACATATCGCACTTACCACTTCGCGGAGGACGTTTACCCGAGCGCCTAACCAAGCCAGCTCCTCCGCTGTGATCCGGTAGTGCCTTGAATAACGCGCCTTGATGTACGCTGCGCGCAGCAGCTCAAAGCTCCGCTTCTCGAACTTGCCCTCGTGCGGCCAGACAGCGGTTAGACGATCGTCGAGGGGCTCAGCCAGATTCCGCAGCCGCACCAAGTTGTGGCTCTTGGGCGTGTAGAGCGTCAGCGTCAGGAGAAGCGTGTTGTAGAGCCACTCGGCGGCTTGATGGAGTTCGAACGCCGCCTCCTTGCCGTACCCCTTTTCCATAGCGAACGCTGCAAGCTCGATGCGGCGCTCCGCGCTCTCCATTCCATCCTCGAAGTACGTCGTCGCCTCGTCTAGCGCCGTCCTCGGCGACAGCTCGGCCGGGATAGCCAACCGGTGCCCCTGCAGGTTGTGGAGCAGGATGCCGTCCCGAAGGATGTCGGCAAAGAAGTAGCGGCCGCGTTGGAGTTGGTCGTTCACGTCCTGCAGCGAATGGACGATGAAGTTCACGGGCGTCCGCAACATCTCGCCGTCGGCCAGCTCCTTCAGGATGCGGGCCTCGGCCGTGTCCCAGAACTCGACCGTGTCGGCGAGATCGTCATGGTCGACGACGATCAGGAGGTCGTAGTCCGAGAAGTAGCGGCCGATCGGATCCTCCACCCAATCACCGCGGGCGTAGCTGCCGAACAGGATGATCTTCAGGACCTGGCCATTCTTCAGGCGCGGCGCCTTTCGGCTCGCCACCACCTTGCCGAACTCCTCTAGGAGGATGTCCACCAGATGGCGGAGCTCGCGCTGCTTGCCAGCGGGCAGGCCGGAGAGGTCCGTCTTCATCGTCCGATAGTCGGTGATTTGCTCGACCGCTGCAAAGCTGTCCGCCTCAGGGACGAAGCGCCGGCCGGGTTCGGCCAGGATCCGCCGTCGACGATTTCGCGCCGAGATCGGCCCAGGCCTGCAGGTCGCTGACGGCGTAGACGACGCGGCCCCCGATCTTGCGGAAGGTGGGCCCGGTCCCGAACGTGCGGTGCTTCTCAAGCGTCCGCCCCGAAAGGCCGAGGAAATCCCCGGCCTCTCGGGTCCGGAGGAAACGGGTGGGAAGAGGTGTCATCTCGGACATCGGCTGCTCCGCGCGTGGCGCCCAAACCGCCTGGTCGGCCGTCTATCAAACCACAGCCGCGCGGAAGCCCGAACGCGCAGTCCTACGCCCCTCCCCGCCGGGAGCCCCTAACGCGACCGTCCGGGGCCGGGCTCGCGATCCCGCTGCCGGGCCTGCTCGTTGGCCGCGCGAAGCTGGCGCGCCAAGGCGAGGCGCTGCGAATCCGGCGCCGGCATCCCCTGCACGAACGCTTCCACCGCGCGTCCCAGCGCCTGGTCGCTGGCGAAGGGCGAAGTCATCAGGATGCGGGCCTGCGCGAGGTAGAGCGCCCTCACCCTCTTCTGCCGCGCCAGTGTCGCCAGTTCCCAGGGTCGTGCCGTCATGTCCCCCAGGAATGCGGCGTTCGCGGCATCCCGGACGGCGCCGGCGTAGACACGAGACGCAGAACCCACGCCCTTCTCCCGCCTCTCTCGCAACTTCCTCACCGGCGTACGCTCCGCCTTCAGGGTCACGCCTCTCGCCCGGCGTGGCGTCGCCTCGGCGGCGATCCCGCGATCCCTGAGCGCCTGCGCGAAGGCCTGGCGCCATGCTTCAAGGTCCGCCTTCTTCGGGTTCAGCCGTGCGCCATCGTCTCCCAGCGCACGTACGGCGATGTGCACGTGCGGATGGTCGGCGTCGGTGTGCAGGGCGAAGGCGTAGTCGAACCGCTCTCCGAAGACCNCCCCCCCGCGAACTGCCGCGCCGCGTCGCGAAGCACGATCGCGTCCGTCCCCGCCGGCATCGACAGGACAACGGATAGGCTCATGGGCGTGTTGGCGCGGCGCCGGGCGTCCATGAGTGCTGCGGCTGCCCAGTCGTCGGCCAGGTCGCGGACCTCGCCGCGATCCACAACGCGATTGCCGTCGCGGTCCTCCATCTCCAGCTGGCCGTTCCGGGAGATGTACTCCAGGTGCGCCCGCAGATGCGCCGCATCCCGCGTGCGCCCCGTCACCTTGACCATCACCTCCGGCGCCCGCCCCGCGACGCGGGCGAGCCGGGCGCGCACGTCCAGGGCCTGGCTAGGCGTGCCCTTGGTTAGGACAGCCTTCGGTGTCCGGCGTCGAAGATCAACCGGCGGCCGCCACGCCTCATCGAAGCCGGGAACCGTGCGGAAGTCGCTCACGGTGCGGCCCAGTAGTCGAGATTGCCTTCGAACGCCTCGCCGAGCGCCACGAAGTGGGCCCGCAACTCGCGGCGCAGGTCTTCGAGCCCGGCCAGTTCCGCGTCCAGCACCCGCCCCTCGAGGACAGCTGTGTTCATGGCCCGGGCGATCTGGTTCACGTTCACGCCGATCCGCCGGAGTTCACCGCGGATCGCCATCAGCGCCAGGGCATCGGCGCGAGCAAAGGTCAGCTTGCCGAGCACTTGGCGCCGTACCAGCGCCGCGATCCAGGTCGCTCGCCGCATCCCCATCACCGCCGCCTCGATGTCGACACGCTCAGCTTCCGCCGCAGTGAGCCGCACCATCGCCCGCAGACCAGCAGGCTGGGGCCCGCTCTCCGCCTTCGCGCTTTCCGGCGCCGCATCCCGGATGAGTCGACGCACCAACGCAGAGCGTCCGCCAGCCCCGCCCGCAGCGGCGTCGAACCGGGCGGCGAGCTCATCAGGAATGCGGACGCTGAAGCGAGCCATGCCGGATCATCGTCCAACCTGGGCGCCAGGCGTTAGGCGTAGCCCTACGCGGTCCGCGTCCGCCATCGCTGCCGCCAAGGCTATCCTGCCCTAGACCTCATTTGGACTTCGCCGCACCGCCAAGCAGACAATTTCAGCAATTGTAGAATTCCGAGCTCAAGCCGCCGAGCACACACACTCCGCCCCCTTAAGTCACGGACGCTCCACAACTTCACCTCGATTATCCACAGCCCGACCCTAGCGACTCAGTTCTCCTTCCGTTTCCATCACTGCATTCGCGGCAGCTTCAGAGGGGAACGGAGCCCACGCAGTTCGGAAAAGGAGAATTCGAGTGAGCAAGACGAGCGCTTCTGAGTTGGGTCAGCCGCTCGCTGATCAACAGTCCCCGGCCAAGGTCTACCTGGCCTTCCCCGACGCGGTCGCGTGCAGGACCGCGTTCCTCGACCTCGTGAAGCAGACCAACGAGCCCGAGACCTTTCCTGGCCTCGCCCATTACCCGCCGCCGACAAAGGACGCGGTGTTCCTGCTGGTGGTCGACGAGTTCGTGGTCGACCCCTCCAAGCGGCCGGACGGTGAGTTCATCCGGTGCGCCGCCTGCGCCACCCGCAAGAAATTCAAGCGCGGCTCCCTCGCCTGGTATCCGGCGGAAGGCGTGTTGCGGGTCGTGGGCAACGACTGCGGGGACGAGCGCAGGACGGAAGCGGTCGCTGACTACAAGCGCCGCAGCACGCTGGCCGTCGTCAACGACTACCTGGATGAGCATCTGCCGACCGTGCACCCAGACATCCTCGCCTGCGAGGCGCTTCGGCCGGCCGTGCGGCACGCCCAGGAACTGAGCCTGCAGCTGAAGACACAGGGCAAGGCGTTCTGCCTTGCGGTGAACAAGGCGGCGAAAGACGGCGACGGCTCGCTACGCATCTTCCTTCGCGAGGTCGTAGAGGGCGTCAGCGACAGCCGAGTCATGACAACCTTCAACCCGTCGGGCCTGAACTTCCTCAAGGCGAGCTTCACGCCGCTGCGCCGCCTCGACGAGGCGATCTTCCGGCTGCGTCAGGCCGACCGCGGCTCGCCGTCCAAGGCGCGGCGCTGGCTGGGATCGCATCGCGAGAAGCTCGCGGACTTGGACGCGGTCTACGCCAACCTCACGACCGCGAAGGCGAAGCTGCGGGAGGTCCAGGGCCTCATCCAGCAGGCGCTTGCGTTTCTTGCCGAGGAGAACATCCAGGGTGTCGATGCCTGGGCCACCGCCCACGGCAGCCAGGTGCGCGCCGAGTGGTCGCCGATCTTCATCGTGTTCCGGGGTCGACCCATCGGCGGCGGGACGATGCAGATGACGTCGCTGCGGCCCAACTGGAAGCTGCTCCGGGCCGCTGCGGGGGCGTGAGCATGGAACCCTCCGATCCGTTCAAGACGAAGGCGTTTCTCGACACGAACATCGTCCTGGAGTGCAGAGACCTTCCTGAACTGCCGTGGGCCGAGGTCGATGCCGAAGGCCCCATCCTGCTCCTAGTGACCGCTCGCGTCGCCCAGGAGGTGGACATGCGCAAACGGGATGGACGGCTGGCGTCCCGGGCGCGGGCTTTCAACAAGGTCCTCGGCGAGGCCGTGGTGAGCGGTCAGCCGGTGGTCATCCGCGAGAGCGGGCCGCACGTAGCGCTGGCCCGATCGACGGCCAGCCGCATACCTTGGTCCGACCACGATGATCTGGACCCGGATGAGGCCGACCACCGCATCATCGCCGAAGTGCTGCATGCGAAGGACGTCGGGAACGCCGAGAAGGTGGTCGTCAGCCACGACGTGAATCCCCTCGGCCTTGCCAGGGATCACGGCCTGCGCGTGCACCACGTGGGGGAGCACTGGCTTCGACCGCCAGAGCCGAGCCCCATGGAGAAGGAAGTCCAGCGCCTCAAAGGACGCCTCAGCGTCCTGGAGGCACGCAGCCTGAATTCGACATCTCCATTGAGGTCGAGAGCGAGCGCCCTGTGTCGCTGCTGCAGGTGGAACCTCTGGACGCAATTGGCCGGACGACTTGGCTACGGAGCCTGATCCAGCCGAACCCCAAGCCCGACAACGGCCGCGATGGCGCTGTCATCGATCCACTCAGAGACTACGGGTTCAATGACAGATGGCGACGCTACGTCGACACGACGCTTCCACGGTTTGCCTCCGAGTTGCCGTCGCAAGCGGAGGTGATGTTCAACCAACGGCCAATCGGTATCCGGGTGCGCAACGCGGGCTCCGTGCAAGCCGAGGACCTGACCATCGAGGTTGCGATCACAGACGGCTGGCTGAACGAGAACCTCGTCTTTGTTTCCCCGAAGGGACTGATCGCGCCGACACCGCGCAACCCGCTGGATCCGATCACGCCATACCTTGGCAGGCTCGCACCGGCGTTCGTCGGCCGTCACCAGTTCCAGTGGTTGGAGGAGCCGGAGGAGACACGCCGGTTCAAGGCCGCCTGCGGCGCCTTCGCGAGCGAGGCTGAGTGGTCCTTCGACGGTGTCATACTGCTCGATAGCCGGATCGAAGCCGCTACGGTCGTGTCGGTGCGGGTGCGCGCGGCAAACCTGAAGGGGGCAGCGTCATCGGAACTGGTGCTGGAGAAGACCTTCGAACGCGTCGCCATAGACGCGATCGCCACTGCGGGTGATCCCAAGTGGACGCGCACTCCTGCCATCCTGCCGCGCGTCCTGCAGGCGTGGCAGGAGCGGAACTACGACAAGGTGCAACTCCGCAGTTGCGATGACGACTGAGCGTCGCGCGCGACGCCCATCGCCGCGCAGTACCGGAAGGCGTGGTCGACTAGCGACCCGCTGCCGCTCGACGGGGCCGAGGCGTAACTGGCGCGTCGTAACCGCCATCGGCCTCCGCGTCCGCCGTCAGGATATCCAACGCGCGCCGTCGTCCCTGGTCCCGACGCGCCCGGTACTCCGCGAGGTCAGCCGCCTTCACACGCCGATGCGCCCCTACCTTTGAGGAAGGAATGTCGCCCCGGTCGAGGAGCCTGACCATGTACTGCCGCGAGACGCCCAGGATGTCGGCAGCTTCCTGGCTCGTCAGATCGCGGTCTGCTGCCAGGACTGCCACGCCGGCGCCGCTGGCGACCATGCCGGCCGCGACTTCAAGGACCGTCACGAACTTCGCCGAAAGCTCCACGGCCTCGCCGTCCGCTCGCGCGAGCCTCAGGCCCTTGCGTCCCGACCCCGGTGCCATGATCAGGGAGATGAGCTTCAACGCCGATTCCCGGTCAGCCGCGGTCAGCGCCGCGGCCGGGACCGGACGTTCAGACGTATCGCGACGGACGACTTGACGACTGGCCATGACCTCACTTGCGGATTAAACGCTACAAACGCAACCGCGGCTTACCCCCTTCCTCCATCCCCCAACCAGCACAGGAGGACAGGTGGAGCACCGCAGCACCCGATCACCCGGAGTACATATACCTACCTGATTTCACCATACGACTCATATGGTTAGTCGATCACGACGCGCAATATGAGCCAACTCATGCCCTTGAGACAACCGAAGCAGGTCCAACTCGCCGCACGATACGGCCATAAACGGTCGATTAGCGACCCTTGAGTGCGCATCTAAGTTGTTGGGATTACTGGCCTGATCTCTTAGGATTGCGTTCAAATTCGACGGGAACAAGCGCATGGCGAGCACCACCAGAGGCAAGGCGATCCGGGATCGCGACATCGAGCTCCGCGACAGCCTCTTCGAGGACGCCGACGTGCGGCTGTGGGACCGCAGCCGCTTCTCGGGCTTCGCGACCGTCCCCAAGACCATGCCCTACGTCTGCCGCATCCTGGACGAGCTGTCGAAGGGCCAGCCCCTCTCCAGCACCTATCTCGCCCTGTGGTGCTGGACCTGGGACAACGCGTTCGTGAAGCTCGGGCGGATGTCGGACCTGGCGTTCGCGGCAGGCTTCAGCGGCCAGCGCGGGGTGCGCACCTTCCAGGATCGTCTGAAACGCCTGGTCGACCTTGGCTTCGTCGAGGTGGCCCCCAGCGGACTCCAGGCCCTAGGCCTCGCCTTCCTGCCCAACCCGCACATCCGCATCATGCGCCTCTACGAAGCGAAGATATCCCCCCAGGGCGATCCCGAGCTGAAAGAGAAGGCCGCGGGCATCCAGGCCTCGACGTACAACGCGCTCATCGAGCGTGCCCAGGAGATCGACTGCGGGGACATCAAGGCGGAGCTGAAGCGTCAGCAGAAGGTCGCGAAGCGGGCGCGCTCAACCGACGAGACGGAAGACGACGAGGACATGCCTCGTGCCCGTGCGTTGTTGCGCTCCAAGTCGCCTGCTCAGAAGCCGCGCCGCAAGCTGAAGGCGCCACGCCCCCAATGATCGAAGCCGTCCTCGACGCCGATGTGATCTACCCGCTGCCGCTACGCGACACACTGCTGTCGGCAGCGGTCGAGGGCTGCTTCCGGCCGCTTTGGAGTGAGAGGATCCTCGACGAGGCCATCGGCAACCTGGTGTCAGACAAGCGCTCCACGCCGGAAAGCGCAGATCGCATGCGCGCCGCGCTGAGGGAGCATTTCGAGGACGCGTTCGTCGAGGGCTACGAGGATCGCATCGACGAGATGCCCAACCACCCGAAGGATCGTCATGTCGCCGCGTGCGCGGCCGAGGCCGGGGCAGGCGTCATCGTCACCAGCAACCTCAAGGACTTTCGGCAGCTTCCGGACGGCATCAAGGCCATGTCGCCGGACGAATTCCTCACAGAGCTCATCGTCGAGCATCCCGACCGCATGCGCGCCGCGCTGATCGCGCAGGCCTCGCGCCTCAAGCGCGAACCGAACACCGTTGCGCAGCTGCTTGAGGTCCTGAAGCCTGTGGCGCCGGGCTTCGTCGCCATCTTCAGCGCGATTCATCCTGATCTCACGAGGGCATGCTGACTGGCAGGATTGCTTGACAGTCGCGACCGGCCATCTCGGTTGCCCTGAAGGTGGCGCGGCCCTTATCTTGGCCTTAGATGCCGCAGCCAACCAACGCAAAGACCTGCAGCTGGGGATTGAAGGTGCTCGCCGAAAGGCCAGAGTGCCTGGCCGGCATCGGCTTGGTCGCGGCTCAGTGGTCCAACTTCGAGGCTACTCTGTCCGAACTGTACGTCTTTGCGAACGCGGACGTCGTTCATTGGCCAGGGGAGGGCGATCTCGACGGCGCCACGTCGGTGACGATCGATGAGAGCCATATGATCGTGATCGACTCTGTCGAGAGCCTGCGAGCTCGCTTGTCGATGATCACTGCGAAGTTGCGGGCAAGGGCGGGTGATGAACTGGCGGCCGAGTTCGAGACCTTAGCCGCAAACATCCGCCGTCGGAGTCGCGAGCGCAACGCGATAGTCCACGGCCGTTGGGCGACCAGTCTGTCTCATCCTCACGACTTAGTTCTGAGGGGGCCGCGAGGCGATAAGATGATCAGGTATACCGCAAACGACTTCCAGAATACTGCCGAGAGAATTTCCGATCTAGATCAAGACGTGAAATCTTTCACTGGCCGATGCAGGGAAGTGTTCAAGCGCCCCGCTGATCGACATCTCGTAAAGTACTTTTCCGATCTTCGATCTTCCGTAGTGAACCGCGATGGGACGTGGTGCCTTAGGGACACCAATGCGCGAGTAGACGCTATTGACTCCCTGATGCAGACGCGCGGCCTAGACGGCGTTTTGCAGGCATACCCGGCGCTCACGCATGATCAGGTTGAGACGGCTGTGAACTACGTGCGGGCATATCCCGACTCTTCATCGCGAGAGAGGGCTGCCCGCCGGCGAGAACTCCCCGGCTAGATGCCCTCTTAGTTGCGACCTGCGGAAGCGCCGCGGAATTACGGCGCACGGGTGAGCTCCTAAGACGCAGCAGAAGCGTGGCACGCTCCACTGAGATTTTTCTTCGCGTCTTGGCGACCCCACGACGTCAGGACGTCGTTGCGGCCGATTCCCGGACCGCGTGGGCGGATGGTGCCCCATCCCGTGGTGTGGCTTCGGCGGGGTGATCACCGCGATCTCCTACAGGACCGGATCATCCCGGAGCCGACCAAATGTGCGAACGAACCCGAAATTCTACGCGAACGCCCGTGTGCAATTCTTGTTCACAATCAGTCTTAAGTATCTGTAATTGTTGATCTATATGTCCAGTCCATCATGGGGGCGAGGCAGAGCAGATGGTGTCGTGTTTTCAATGACGTGCGCTTAGAACTCAACAGGCCCGACGAGCGGATCGCGCCGCCTCTACGACGTTTCACGACCCGCGTCGCCCGATCTGGACCTTCTACCGCACCCCCTCTGCATGCGAAAATAGGATCGAACGATGCGACGCTGTTCAGCGCAGGCTGAGCACGATCGTCCCGGTCGCGCCGGCGGTTTGCTGGGCGCCGGCCAGCATGACCGCATAGCGCGCCATCGCCTTCGCTTCGCTCTTCCGATTGCACCAGCGCACGTCCTGGAAGTCGAGTTCGCTGTTCCGGACCGCGTTCCGGCACACCGTTCGCGCCGCCACATGGACCTCTCCGCGGACCGTCGCAGGCGCCTTGCCGGCGACGCTGATGACCATATGGGTCGGCGCGCGGGGACTGACGGCGACCTCGGCGATGTTCTGCGCCGACGCCGGCGCGCCCAGCGCCAGCACGATGGCGCCGAGCGCCAGCGGGAGAAGGGTTGGTTTGGACTTCACCGACATGTCGGCCTCCTTGATTGGAGACCGCAGCCTAGGGCCGCCGGCAGCCGATCCATTTGCCGGCGGTCAAGCGTCGGCTTGACGCCTGGGGCCGACTGCGACAGCGGGAGTTTCCCAATCCATCCCGTCGCTTGACCCGCATCAAGGCGCGCACGTGGGCGCAGGTGTAGGGGTTGGGCCATGTCTACCGCCGCTGCGCGCCGCGCCTACGCCGGACCCGCCCTCTTCAGCTTCGGCTTCCGCCCGTTCTTCCTGTTCGGCGCCGCCTGGGCGGCGCTTTCCGTGCCGATCTGGGTCTGGAGCTTCCTCGGCGGGGCGGCTCCCATAGCCCACCGCGACTGGCATGTGCACGAGATGCTGTTCGGGGTCCTCGGCGCCATCGTCGCCGGCTTCCTGACCACCGCCGTCCCCAACTGGACTGGACGGATGCCCGTGATCGGCGCGCCGCTGGCCGGCCTCGTCGGCCTCTGGTTCGCGGGGCGCCTGGCCATGCTCGGCGAGTTCTGGCTTGGCCCGGCGGCCGCCGTGGTCGACTCCCTGTTCCTCCTCGTTTTCGCCGGCGTGATCTGGCGTGAGGTTCTGGAGGGCCGCAACTGGCGCAACCTGCCGGTCTGCGGACTGGTGACCGTCTTCGCCCTTGCGAACGTGGCTTTCCACGTGGACGCCGCGGTGTGGCGCACCGGCGTGGGCGAGCGCCTCGCCCTGGCGGCCATCGCCATGCTGCTGGCCCTGATCGGCGGTCGCATCACGCCCAGCTTCACCCGCAACTGGATGAAAGCCCGCCGCCTCGCCCCCGAGCCTGCCACCTTCTCGCGGGTGGACCAGGTCGCGCTCGCCTTGACCGGGGCCAGCGGGCTGGCCTGGGCGGCGTTGCCCGACAGCCCGGTCACGGGCGTCCTGCTGACCACCGCCGGGGCGGCAAACCTCGTCCGGCTGGCCCGCTGGCGCGGGTGGGCCGCCGCCCGCGAGCCGCTCGTGTGGATCCTCCACGCCGGCTACGGCTGGCTGGGCGT
>C687J35174_10007428_pt1 | contig 14090 bp, 11 predicted proteins | sample RifCSPhighO2_01_FD_35174 | JGI IMG/M metagenome (IMG submission 35174) | reverse complement strand
ATATTAGTAAACGCGCGTTTTAGATGTTTCAAATTGACATTTTCATATAAAAAGTGATAATAATTCAAGTATAGAAAATATAGGCGCATATCCGGAAGGATTTAGGGTACTGGCCCAATGATATCCTGCCAACCAGCCAATTCTAACGCGATTGGCACGGTGGTTCATCCAGCCCTTGTTGTTGCGGGGGGAAGATATGCTTATCACACGGATAGGCATAATTTCTTCTTCTCTAGCAAGAAATTTTTTTATGTCCGGCAAAAAAATTATTAAGGAGTATGTAACATCAGAAAGCGTGACCGAGGGTCATCCCGATAAAATTTGCGATCAAACATCGGANGCAATTCTAGATGGAATTTTAGCAAAAGATCCAAANGGGAGAGTTGCGGTTGAAACATTTGTAACAAACGGCCTTATGTTCATAGCCGGGGAAATTACGACATCGTGTTATGTTGACATACCGCAAATAGCAAGGGTCGTGATAAAAGATATAGGATACACAAAACCGGAATACGGATTTCATTACCTGAATTCTGGAGTAATGACGGCTATACAGGAGCAGTCAAGAGACATATCTCAAGGCGTGAGCAAAGGGAAAAAGGAAAGGTTCGAGGAGATAGGAGCTGGCGATCAGGGTATGATGTATGGGTACGCGGTTAATGAAACAAGAGAACTTATGCCNTTACCGATTNTTCTAGCGCATAAACTNGTTAAGCGGCTTTCNGAAGCAAGGAAAACGGGGGTAATTCCATATCTTCGTCCGGATGGAAAATCGCAAGTTACCGTGGAGTACGAGAATGGAATGCCGCGGCGGGTGTTAAATGTAGTCATCGCGGCCCAGCATGATCCCGAAGTTTCACTTATTAAAATTCGGAATGACATAAAAGAAAATGTCATAAAGCATTGCGTTCCTGATAATTTGCTCGACAAAAATACCAAGTATTTTATAAACGCGACGGGAAGGTTTGTAAGCGGCGGTCCTCAAGCGGACACGGGCCTTACCGGAAGAAAAATCATAGTTGATACATACGGAGGAATTTGNCGCCACGGAGGAGGGTGTTTTTCCGGAAAAGATCCTACNAAAGTGGATAGNTCTGGAAGTTATATGGCGCGTTACGCGGCAAAAAATCTTGTGGCGGCAGGGCTTGCGGCCAGAGCCGAGGTAAGGGTGGCCTATGTGATAGGAGTAGCTGACCCGGTTATGATATATGTCAATACTTTTGGAACCGGCAAATTGCCGGATAGCGAAATTGTTGGTATCGTTAAAAGTGTGTTTGATTTTCGTCCGGGTATGATTATTAAAAATTTTGATCTTCGCCGTCCTATCTACAGACAGGTAGCGGCCTATGGGCATTTTGGGAGAGAAGATTTGAATCTTCCGTGGGAAAGGACGGATAGAGTAAAAGAACTGAAGAGATTTGTCGGAGAAAAATAAAGAGGATAATTTTTGGCGAGAGAAACTTTTTCGCGGTGAGATTTTATAATCCGTCAAGGTTTATTTGGGCCCGTAGCTCAGTTGGCTAGAGCGCTTCGATGGCATCGAAGAGGTCGGGAGTTCGAGCCTCCCCGGGTCCACCAATTCACGATTTGACGGAGTTTGCGCCTCGGGGCAGGCGGGTCAATTTCTCTTAAAGTGATTTCGCGCAAAGTTTAGAATATCCCGCATCGCGTGGCGAGGATTTCCTCGCCTTTTGTCTTTATTAAATTTTCTCTATACATCTCCGCCATTTATTTGCTGAATATTGGGATTATGTTATTCTAGGGTAAAGTTTAGGGTTCCTTATAAAATCATGGAGTTGGAATGAAAGTAAAGATTCAAACCAAACGATGCATCGAGGTCGCGGAGCATATAAGGCATAGCGGGGGAGTGCCGGATGATAGAGAAGATTCAATGAAGTATAATTTTCCGAAACGAATTGTTCATAACGGCTGGTGCGCGATAGTAGCCATAAACCATCAGACAACGCCGATTGTTGGTTTAGCGCTTCACGGAACAGTAAACGGGATAAAACTTAAAGGATGGGACTACCTTCTTCAAAAAGCAATTTTTATGGCAAATAAAGATCCGGCAATGTTTACCGTTGGCTGGCTTTGCTCGGTGACTTCCGATACGCTCCGGGAAATTTATTTCGATGAGGAAGATGGCGAGACATTGAACCAAACGGAAGCGCGCAGAGACCTGCTAATCGATTTAGGGGATTTCTTAAGACGGAATAAGTGGAATAGCGTAGCCGAGATCTACAAGCAATCTCAAGGTTTTATAGTAAAAAGCGACGGGCGCGGCATAGCGCAGATTCTTTCCCAAGCGAGGGCGTATCAGGATCCGGTTCAGAAAAAAATGTTTTATTTTTTAGCCGTAATGAGAAATCAAAAACTTTGGGAGTATAAGGACATTCTCAATCTTAGCGCGCCGGTGAATTATCACGAGCAGAGAGGCCATTTGCGTCTTGGCACGGTAACAATCGAAGATTCGGCGCTCGAAAAAAGGATAAGGGATCGGCAGAACATAAGCGAAGAAGACGATATAGAAATTCGTTTGGCTGTGCGAAGGGTAATAGAGTTCATAGCGCAGTATCTGGATGCGACTCCGTCGATGATGCATTATTATTTTTGGAATCACATAAGAAACTGCTGTAGCAGGGATAATCCTCATTGTAACGATTGCGGCGGGTCGTGCGGGTTGCCGGATCGTTATCGCACCGGGTATCCGGCGAAGTGCGTATTTTCGAATATATGCCCAAGTGCCCTGCTTAAAAAAGAAGATATGCTTATAGAGCCGAGGTTGGACAGCACAATATGGCAATAAGCTTATAATAGGCAGGATATTAAACACCCGATTATTCTTGGGTGTTTTAATTTTTGGTAAAGTTGATGCAGGCGCAGATTTTTATAGTATTATATTAAATGGAGTATTCAAAAATATGATAAAAGAACTTCGTGAAAGTGTAGACGAACCTATTGGTAAGGAATATGAAACACGAATGCCGGAAGAAGAAACAACACAGCCGAAACAAGCTGGCGATTTTAAGGACGGGAAAAATCGCGATGATGCGCAAGGACTGATAGAGAATAGAAATATGTACAATCTTCCGGGGTTTCCCGCGGTTACGGAAAGAGATGTAGAAATATACGCGGAAAGCAGAGGAAGAATTTATAGTTCATTGCCGGATATGATCCGCAAAGGTTTGAAAAAGGGTCATGAGATTTCGGAAACATACGAGAACGCAATGCCGCATATACCCGAGGAAGAAAGAGTAAAGCTTATCCTTGAAGGTCTTGGCGGAGGATTTCTCGAGGCGCGAGTGGCGGTAGCTAAAATGATAAAATATATTGAAGAGCCAAATCGAGAAATGTTTTGCGGTAAAGTTGATGAACTAATCGAAGAGGTTATCGCAGAAGATCATGCAAGGCGTGGGCTATGGGTAGAAGACGAGATTATGGAAATTGTACAGTATGGGTCAGAGGACAAGCGAGGTAAATTTATACAGCGGGGCTTTGAAAATAAGAACCTAATCTTTGGGGCAGTAAAAGCGATACAATATGCGCCGGAGAGAATCCGTAAAGTTTTGAGCGAGAAATTACTGGAATCCGTTACCCGTCTGTTAGAAGACGAAAATTCTGGTGTGCGCGAAATGGCCATAGACATAGCTTATTGGGCTCCAGAGGAAATAAGAGCCATCATCATCCAAAAAGGCCTAAAAGATGGCGACCTTGATATCGCCCTTAAAAATGCGGGAATGATAGATTTAGTAGTACCGCAACAAGACCGGCAATTGCTTGAGGAGGACATACTAGAAGTAATCTTAAAGTATTTTGAATATATACCCGCTTTTAATCAATATACGCGTCAAATTCTAGCTAAAATTATACGGTTTGCTCCTAAAGACAAAAGGATGCCTTTTGTAATAGAAGCGCTTAAAGACGATGATAGTGCTGTTCAAGAAATAGCCGCAGAAACAATTAAGTATATCCCCGAATCCGAAGAGCGGCGTTTTGCGGAAAAGAAATTAGCCGATGTTATAAGAAAACGGCTCGAAGAAGGTGACTTATCGGCCGCGCGGATGTTGGATAATTTTCCGGTTGAGGACCAGTTGTCGCTTCGAGAAAAAGTGAGAGATATTATTAAAGTGAATTTGGAATTTAAACATTACAATTCTTACGGCGAATTTGCGTTAAGCATGATTCGATACGCGCCAGAAGAAGCTAGAGCGGACCTGATAGAAGAAGGTCTTGAGAATCATTCATCGCATATGCGGAGAGAAATTATTAAAATGATACGATACGCTCGCGATGACGAAAGGGCCGATTTGATTATGCGGGCCCTTAGAAGAGATAACGATTGGTATGCCATCGAGCAGGTCGCGGAAGAGATAGAGTATATTGATACATCATATCGTCATTTGTTTTACGCGAGGTTTGCGGAAATAGTAGAGATGGGCATTGAAGATAACGCTTTACCGATATCTATATTGGCATATCTCGATAAAGAGACCCAAACAAGAATAGAAAGCAGGGCTATTCGAGAAAGAGGAAAAAGGCAGAAAGGAAGTCCGGATTTTGAGTATTTACGGAAATTAGCAGGCACAACACCGCTTTATGGAAACGGCGAAAAAGATTTTTTTAGAAAGGAATTTTTTAAATCGGGATCCAGGACCACTTTACTTGACTCCGTGCCGGGAGAGACAGATAAAACCCTAAAAGATAGAGTGATAATCCGGCATATAAAGATAGGCCCCTATTTATCGTGGGAAAAAGCGTTTGAGGCGCATGATTTCTGGGAGAGCAAAGGGTTTGATTATGTGCCGGTAGAACCCATATTAAGGACACGGCGCCATGGAGAAAGCGCAGATGTAGATGTCTTTACAAGAGTTCTGAAAGGACCGTCCGTTGCGGTATGGATGGATGAAATTAGAGATACGGAATATGAGGCATTAATGCCGTACGGGGAGGAAATTTTCAATCAGATAGATAAAATCAAAGAAGGTCTTGTAGAGCTTAGCATAGTTCATGGTCATCCGCATGAAGGGAATTTTGTTTTGTATTTTGAAAGGGATGAAAATAACGAACCCGATATTTCTACACCTCCAAGAGTATATGTGATTGATTTCGATATGGCAAAATCGTCCGGAAAACCGGAAGATAAGAGTTTTCTTTGATCTAGGTCTCACTTTTATATTTGATTCAAATTGCGAGGGCGGATTGTTTACTCGATCTCTTCAACTTTCAAAGTAAAGTCCCGTCCTTTTTTGACGGTGCCTTCGAGAATTTTTCGCGCGATTACGGTTTCGATTTTATCCTGTATAGCCCTATTCATAGGGCGGGCTCCAAATTGGGGGTCGAATCCGACATTGGAAATGTAATCTATAGCGTCTTCATCCGGTTTATAATAATAACCTTTTTCCTCGAGGCGTTTTACAAGTTTATGGATCAAAATATCCGCGATTTTTCTTATATGGTCTCTTGTGAGCGGATGGAATATTACTATCTCGTCAAATCTATTCAAAAATTCTGGTCTAAAATATGATTCGCTCACGAAAACATCAACAACTTTTTCTTTTTGCATAGAAGGGTCTATGCCCTGGCGCACCATCTCCCGTATGTAATTTGCCGCGGCGTTGGAAGTGGCTATGATTATGTTTTGATCAAACCTTATCTTTTTGCCGAAAGCGTCTGTGATCCATCCCTCGTCAAAAACTTGAAGAAATAAGTTCAAAATATCCGGATGGGCCTTTTCAACTTCATCAAGAAGAAGCACGGAGAAAGGATTATCCCGCACCGCGGTTATGAGCCGGCCTGGCTGGTTTAGTTCCAAACTGCCTATCAATGTGTCAACAGAATCCTTATTTTGATATTCAGACATGTCAAACCGTATCATTCTCGTTTCGGATCCGAAATAATGCTTCGCCAGCATTTTTGCGGTTAAAGTTTTTCCGACTCCAGTAGGGCCGACAAAAAGAAAAACTCCTGCAGGTTTCCCCTCCTTTGCAAGTCCGGATCTTAGGCGCTGAAGCGCTTGCACGACAACGGATACTGCCTTTTCCTGTCCCACTATTTCTTTGTGCATTTCTTCAGCGAGATTTATTAGTTTTTTCTTTTCTGACGCGCTTATGGCGCCAAGCGGTATATTTGTTTTTTTNGTTATAACTTCATGCACATCTTGCGTTGTGACCAGCGCTCTTCTTTGGGCCTGTACATATCCGGCGACTTCGTGAAGCAGTGTTATGCCTTTTTCGGGAAACGGCGCTTGGCTTATAAATTTATCGGCATCATCAACTACGGTTTTCATAGCGCCGTATGTGAAAAACAATTCAGATTTGGCTTCAATTTCAACAGCCATATCGGCTATTATTTTGAAAACCTCAATTTTGCCGAGTTCCTCGACATTTATTTTTGAAAAAGAGGTCGCAACCGCGGAATTATTGGCTATGTGTTTATGGTATCCGACGGAGTCGGTAGTCGCGATTATTTGGAGTTGCGAGGACTGAAGATATGGAATAAGAACGCCTGTTATGTCAACNTTGCCCAATCCCTCGGATTCGCCAACAAAATTTTGAAGATCCCTTATGAATAGTATTATATTGCCTACGCGCGCGGCTTCTTTTAGCAACTCCGTGAGAGTATTTACGATATCTCCCCGATATTTAGATGAAGATGTGGCAAGAGTTATATCGAGCTCCAGTATTTTTTTATAGTTTAACTGTTGCTCGGTTTTTCCTCCGTAAGTTTTTTCAGCTAGCTTCGCTACTATTGTGCGTTTGCCTACGCCAGCTTCTCCAACGAGAAGAATATTCGCGTTGTTGTGCTGGGCAAGGATTTGTTGCATCTCGGCAAGTTCTTTTTCGCGATTTACCATAGGTATTTCCTTGCCGCTTTTTTTAATAGGCAAAGTTATATCCCTTGTAAAATTCGNAAGCGTGAGCGGGTAGCCATAAGTCCACTCGGCTCCGATTGGGGGACTTTTTATAAGATTTTGTATGCGCCAAAATCTTTTTTTGGAATCAATGCGGGCTTTATTTCCTTCATGCCACGCGGAAAGAGTGGTAAGGTCGGTTTTATCAAGATCCTGGTCTATGACAAGTTGTTTGAAAATCGGGTTTAAGTCAAAGAGGGGAGCCAGAAAATCTGTTACGGATATGTGGTCTCTGTTTTCTTTTACGCGCGTTTCATTGGCCCGTACTAANAGATTCATCAAATCTTCGGAAAGATTTTTTTTNCCGTAGAGCGAGAATTTAGAAAGCAAAGACCAATTTAGACCAAGTGAATCGGCAAGAAGTTTTTTTAGGTGTTTGGGACTGACTCCCAAGCGCATGAATATTATCTCGGAAGGTTCGTAATCCACGATGCCTATAAACAAACTGTCCGTTGATATCTCATTCTCCTTTAGCCGATTGGAGATTGTTATGGCGTTATTCATAACAAAAGCCGAATCGTAATCAAGAAAACCCGCAAGATTTTTAGGGTCTCGCGCTATCGTCTTTTTCAGATAGAATTCAAAGAATATGTTAACAAAAAGAAAAGAAGCGCCTATCGGCGAGAGTATGTAAAATATTGCGACCCAGAAATACGGTTCGAAAATCGGAGCCGCAAAAGAAGCTATTTCATAAGTCGCGCTATATGATTCTAAATTTTGGGCGTACTCATCGGCATAATCTTTCAGGGGCTGTGTGTCTGTGTTTTTCAACAAAACTAACGCGTCTTCAGGCACGAATTTTGTGATTATGCTCCAAAGCAGATTTTGTTGTTGCGTAAATAAATACGCCGAGCCGGCCAGTATTCCGAGGGAAACGAAAATTATACTGGCAAATCTCAAAAGCGAAACAGAGAAAAGTTTGTCGAAGATTAGAGCTTTGTATATATGAGCTTTTTTTAGATCAAAATACACTTGATTTTTGCTAAAAGATTATTGTTATACCCTTAGCTAAGGAAATGAAAACCAACGCCGGCCACATAAGCCAAGCTAAGAATATTACAATAAACAAGAACAGTATAGTTATTTGAACCGTAACTCCAAATAACACTACAGTCATCCTTATAATAGCGGCAACTAATCTTATGTATGCTTCGACCGCCACATTCGCGACTCGGTCAGTTATATTTTTTGGCTTGGCGACATCGGACACTCTAAGCCGATGCCACGGATAGAATAAAGTTTTAAGATGTCCAAAAATTAAAAATTTTCTCGATGTTGCTATCGAGTAATTTTTTAACAGTTTTACGATTTCCACGGGCGCTATCACATAGTGCCAATAGAGATAATTAAAGAAAAGCATATATCTTTATTCTACCATAATCTCATTTGCGGAATAAGGAAAAAAATGTTATTGTATGGCATAAGTGCCGTTTTGCTTTAAGAATTTGGTGAATGCTCGAATAATTTTTCTTCATAAGATGCCGGCGGAGGGTTGCGCCGAACGGTAAGGCACTGGTTTCGAAAACCAGCGGGAGTAATCCCTTAGAGGTTCGAGTCCTCTACCCTCCGCATTTGAAACCTTTCGCGTCAGTCGCGTCTGGGGACGCGCAAGTTTTTAGCGGCGAATATTTCGCATAAAAGTATATGCAAGAAATCAGTCCGATAATAATGGTAGCGGTAGGTATTCTTTTCGCGTTGGAAGCGGCGATGTTCTTATTTGTATGGAAAACAAACAAAAGGATGTCCAAATTTTTTAACGGGAGCGGCGGAAAATCTATCGAAAAAATTTTGGAATACGAGTTTAAGCGCATGGAAAAAAATGAGGGGGATATAAGGCATCTTATAGAAAATATGAAGTGGATAGAAGGCGTGGCAAGAAAAAGCATCAGCAAGACCTCCATAAAGCGATTTAACCCATTCAAGGGTATAGGCGGAAATCAAAGTTTTTCAATCGCGTTTTTGGATAATAAAAATGATGGCGTGGTACTTTCGTCTTTATATTCGAGCGAAGGAACAAAAATTTACGCAAAAGCTGTGGAAAACGGGATTTCGGAGCACCAATTAACGGATGAAGAAAAAGAAGTATTGTCGAAAGCGGCGGAGCTTAATTAGGAGAATATAAGTTTATGGCAGAAAACAAGGCAAATGAAATCAAATCAAATATGCGGATTCGCCCTCCCGTAGTGGTTGTTATGGGACATGTGGATCACGGGAAAACCAGTATTTTGGATTACATACGAAAAACAAAAGCGGTAGAGAAAGAATCGGGCGGGATAACCCAGAATATAGGCGCATATCAGGTTTCGCACGGGGATAAAAAAATAACCTTTATTGATACGCCCGGACACGAAGCGTTTTTCGCAATGCGCGCGCATGGAGCCAAAGTCGCGGACATAGCGATTCTTGTTGTTGCGGCTGACGACGGAGTTATGCCGCAGACAAAGGAAGCTATAAGGCATATAAAACTGGCTGGGATCCCTATGATAATTGCTATAAACAAGATAGACAGGCAAAACGCAGACGCAATGAAAGTAAAAAATCAGTTACTCGAGGATAACATTGTGGTGGAGGATTATAAAGGCGACACGCCAAGCGTAAATGTTTCAGCAAAGACGGGAGAGGGTATGGATAATCTCCTGGAGATGATAAATTTAGTGGCTGAAATTTCAGAGATTAAATCCGAAGAAGGCGCGTTGCCGGAAGGCATTGTAATAGAATCGGAGTTGGATCATAAAAGGGGGCCTGTCGCTACTCTTATTGTGAGGCAGGGTATTTTGAAAAAAGGCGATATTGTCTCTCTAAGCACTACATGGGGGACGGTAAAAATACTGGAAGATTTTCAGGGAACTTTGATGGCGGAAGCCGAACCAGGCACTCCGGTTTTCGTAGTGGGTTTAAGCGAAGTTCCTCAAGTGGGAGAAAAGTTTAAGGTAGTCAATTCCCAGAAAGAGGCGGAAGAGCGGGTTGCTAAAGACGCGAATAAGGAAAAAGTGGCGGAAGTTATCGAGGTGAAGGAAGGGGCGAAGATTTTTAATTTAGTCCTGAAATCGGATGTTCGGGGCACTCTGGAGGCGCTTCGCAATGTCATACTCGGGGTTGAAGACGAAAATGTTACATTTCGATTTCTTAGCGAAGGCGTTGGCGAGATTACCGAACGAGATATTAAGCTTGCGTCAACGGCGAAAGCTTTGATAGTCGGTTTCAGAACAAAAGTAACGCAGTCATCAGAAAATTTTGCCAAACAAATGAAGGTCGGAATAATCACCGGCGATGTGATATATGAATTGGTGGAGTCGGTGCGCGCCGCGGTGAGCGATTTAATAAGCGGTGAAAAGGAGGAAGTGGACCTCGGGTCTCTGAAGGTAGCGGCTATTTTTAGGACCGAAAAGTCAAAAATGATAATTGGAGGGAGAGTTTCCGGAGATGAGCTAAAAAAAGGCGCGAGGGTCAGAGTTATCAGGGGCGAAGAAATAATCGGTGAGGGCAAGATTTCCCAACTGAAAATAATCGATAAAGCGGTTGATAAGGTTGAGGCGGGTAAAGAATGCGGAGTTTTATTCGAGGGGCCGGTTAAGATTTTGGCCGGAGATATATTGCAGGCGTATGAAATTAGAGAGAAAATTATACGATTATAAGCCGTTTAGTTATAATTCATCAAATGAGTCGGAGATTGGAGCAGGTAAATGAGCTCATACTTAAGGAGCTTAACACTATAATACTAAAAGAGCTTGAAACTCCGGGAGTTTTGTTGACACTCACAAGAGTTATGGTATCGAAGGATCTCGGATACGCGGATGTCTATTTTGCCACGATACCCGATGAAGCATCCCCATCGGCAAAACAGAAATTGGACAAAAATAGAGGGGTTTTTCAAAAAATTCTTAACAAGCGTTTGCGTATGCGTCCGCTTCCGATGATTAGATTTCGCGTAGATGAAGAAGAGCGGGAAGCGGCAAAGCTGGACGAAGTGCTTAGTAATCTTTAGCTTGTGGCGGCTGGAGCTGCTATGGTATAAAATTACTTGCTATTCTTCGCAAAATTTACTGTAAACCATGTCGTTTGACCGGGAATTTGAGGAAGTATCAAAGCTTTTAAGAGAAAAAAAGCGGATACTTCTTGCCATTCATCAAAGGCCAGATGGCGATGCTATCGGGTCTATGATAGGAATGTTTTTGGCCATTTCGGAATTAGGGGATAAGGATGTGGTTATGTTTTCCAAAGATCCGGTTCCTGATAATTTCAAGTTTCTTCCTTGCTGGGATTTAATAATGGAAGAAATTCCAAGGGGTTTTTCTCCGGATATCCTAATAGGATTGGACTACGGAGATTTTGGACGGTTAGGGGTTGACGAGAATACGGTAAGGAATTCAATAATTATTACATTCGATCACCATCCGTTAAACAAACAGAAGGGGGATGTAATGATTATAGATCCGTTGTTGTCTTCAACCTGTGAGCTTGTGTACAACTTCCTAATTCACGAGGGATATACGATTTCTTCCGGAGCGGCGGAGGCGCTTCTTATGGGAATATTCACGGATACCGGAGGATTTTCCCATATCAACACTACAGTAAAAACTTTAAGCGTTAGCGCGGAACTTTTAGGCCTCGGCGTTTACATAAAGAATTTACATAAACACGCGTTTTCAAATAGATCTTTATCATCAGTTAGGGTTTGGGGATATGTTTTACAAAATATACGGTACTGCAAAGACATCGGAATGTGCTATGCCGGAATAGATATGCGGGGATTTGAGGAACTTGGGTCGCGCCTTGATGATTTCGAGGGCGTAGTGAACATTATGAATATGCCTCCCGAGGCATTTTTTTCACTTTTACTGATTGAGCACAAGCCAGCTGTAATAAAGGGCAGTATGAGAAGCGAGCCATTCAAAAGGGGTCTGGGCGGAAAAGGCGACGGCGCGGGAGTTGATGTGTCTAAGATAGCTAAAGAGCTTGGAGGCGGTGGACACAGATACGCGGCAGGGTTTGAAATAAGCGGCGAAACTTTGGAAAATGTTGTGGAATATGTTAAAAAGGTAGCTGTAGGTGTGGTTTAGTAAAGAAATAATAAGAATTTCAAAAATAAAAACTAATCAATGGCCATGTGGCGAAGTGGTTAACGCGGCTGTCTGCAAAACAGCTATGCGCCGGTTCGACTCCGGCCGTGGCCTCCTGAAAGCCCGGGTGGTGGAATGGTATACACGGCAGACTTAAAATCTGCTGCCGAAAGGATTGAGAGTTCGAGTCTCTCCCCGGGCACCATGTAGGAAAAGTCAAAGAGTTTTGGTTCGCCTCGCTTCGCTCGGCGACTAATTTGTATTCAATTTTGGGTTTTAGCGGGCGAACATTCATTTTAGAGCAAACAGTTTTCGCAATGCAGGTTCTTGCATTACTGCGTGGCTTGCTCCATATACAATAAAAATTCGTTTGTGAGTTTTTATTGTTTCAGCTATATCACTGACAATTTTTCTATCCCTAAAAAGCGACGAGGCTTCGCCAATTCGATTTAAAATTGTTTGTTTTTCTTTTTTCTCGTCCCACGGTATTGGGTCAATCCGGTCAAGTGCATTTGGATCGTTTTCAACATCTACGGCTTCGCCGAAAATCTGCTCGCCAAGTTGCATAACACGCTCATAAGAGTAATCAAATCCTTCCCAATATGTAGCTTGTTTAAAGCTCTCAAGAAATGGTTGGATATATTGCTTGAATCCTTGTTTATTCGTTTGACGATGATATTGAGGAAGTATAAGAAAAACATCCCATGCAAAAATTTGGTCTTTTGAAAATCCCTTGGCGAGCAGGTTCTTATACAAATCCTCATCAGTTGGTTCTGGCGAACTCCAATCAATCCCTTTATCAACTCCGAGTTTCAAAGTAAAACCCGACTCACCCATGCGATCTATTGCTTCCTCGCGTGTAGCAGATTTTACCTTCTCATTAAACTTGGTTTTATATCCACTCACATTTATACCTTCGACAAAAACAATATCAGGATTAACTTTGTTGAAAGCCGCCTCAATTTCCGTAAATAGAGGATTTTGAGGGTCACTAATATGGGGTGAGCCAAAATAGTGTAGTTGAGTATCTCCAGTTTTCAACTCAAAAGTATAAGGTGTTGGATATTCAATGTGACTATATTCTTCTGCCGACATTATGCTATCCAAAACAGACTCAAGTGTTTCTGTTTGATTTTCTTTTTTTTCGAATGATTGTTCTTTTTGTGGGCCGACGACAGATTCAAAAATTGGCATATATTTTTTTCAGTTTTTTCAATTTGCTTTTTTATTTTTTCAGATTTATCCTTAGGTAAACTTCTTAGATAATGAAATCAAATTTCTTTTTGTTTGGGCGAAATGCCGCGAGTAATTATTTCGATATTGCAACTCTGATGTTCCATGCACCACGCTTCGCATTTTTCTGCCCACGATTGTTCTTCGTATAGAAAACCGCATTCTTCGCATTGATAGCGCGTCTTGTTATTCTCATCAATAATTTTCATCGTATGTTTTTATTCATATCGTAATTCGATTTTATCTCCGTCTTTCATAATGTAGTTTTGAAGCTCGACATTTTCCTCGCCGTTTACCGTCATTTTAACAGACGATCCAAACTCCATAAAATCTTTACCCCACACTTCAAAAAAGTGGCTAAACTTCAGATCGTCTTTGCGAACAACGCCCGGAAATTCCAAATGAATGACACCGCTTGAATCATGAGTATGCATGGGATTGTGCATCGCGCCAATTCCGATATTGGCGGATATTTCCCGCTTTTCTCCTTCGACGAAAATCGTAAGTTCAGGGTGCCAGTGGAGTCCGTTTTGTGAAAGTATCTCTCCTTGAGGAATAGGCGTACGAGTCGCAAGATACCAAACAAGAGCACCAATACTTCCGGCAATGATAGCAACAATGAGCGTGAGCTTCGTTACACGCTTTATGGCGCGGCGTTGCGTAGATTTCTGTTTTTCTTCAAGGCGTTGTTCGCGACGCAGTTCTTTCCGTTCTTTTTTGTTCAACTCAATTTGTGGTTTGTTCTCCATAATTTTTAGTGATGATGTTCGTTATCACCGCCGCACCCGCCGGAGAGATTCCATAGTTCGGTAATCTGCTCGCCGGTGAAGCCGTGGTTTTGAATAAGAAACTTCGCCAAGCCGCCGTATACATACCAACGCCAGCAT
>C687J35174_10007422_pt1 | contig 14096 bp, 12 predicted proteins | sample RifCSPhighO2_01_FD_35174 | JGI IMG/M metagenome (IMG submission 35174) | reverse complement strand
TAAGAGTTTAGAAAGAAGAATCAATTTAACTTTTGTTATGAGCGACAACCTGTTTTCTACACAAACAAAATAAATCTTTCGGTTTCTATCTTTTAGCCCGAATTCTGAATTAGACATAATCGCTGTTCTATAGTAAACGCATTTAATTTTCGTATAGTTTTACGCGTTTACTATTATGCGGACGCATACGATTATTTAGTGCGTCTGCTATATCCTCTGAGCCAAAGGCGAAGATTAATTTTTAATGCAATGATGCCAAAGGCAAAAAATAAAGAATCCCAACCACAGCAAGCTGTGGGGTATTCTTTAAGCCTCCAAATGGGAACTAAATAAATAATCGTAGCAAGCTACTGGGTATGAAACCCATTTGGAGCAATCAAAGTCGGCTAGAGTAAATTAAAGTTAGTAAAATTAGGGACTGATTCGACACTTTCTTTCGGGTTTTAGGGGGTCGGCGAGAATTTTTTGCTTCTTTTTTTCTAAAAAAAAAGATTTTGGTGGGCTAATTCTTTTTATTTTTTTAAAGGATTAAGAATTAGATTCAATAATTTCTTTAACTTTATTCACAAAACTTATTGCTTTCTTTTGTAAAATTTCTGCTTCTTTTTCATCAAATAAAATATTTGTGGAATAACTTGCTTTTGTTCTTTTTGATTTTGCCTCTATATAATAAAGAATTTCTTCTTTTTCTATTGTGATTTTATTAACCATTTCAATTTCTTCTTTATCGAGTTGCTTTTGATAAAATTCTTTAATCAGGATAAGCAATGTTGCTAAATGGTCTTTTGTTGAGTAACCTTTCATTGCACATAAGGCAAGAGATGCATGATAGATAGAATAATATGCACTTACAATTGCCCAATCATTAAACTCTTTTAGTTCCAAAGTTTTCTTAACAAATTTTAAGTTATGGTCTGCTTTGTTTATATGCCCTTCAATTAACTCTTTTAATTCTGTTTCTGGTTTAATTTTCTTGGAATTTAGATATTTCTCAAAATCTTTTTGTCGCTTTTCTCCATCTTCAATCCAGATTTCCCAAATCTCTTTAGCCATTTAATACCTCCTGATAAAACTTATCATTTCCTGTAATCGGAAAGCCTGTTTTAATTGCATGAGTTATAACACTATCTTCCTCTTTTATTAGCTGTTCTTTAAAATATTCAAAATCAATTATAAATGTTTGTAATTTAATTCCTGTGATTGCTTCAATATCTTTCTTTAGTTTGGATTCTTCTAATTCTTTTTTATTATAAACCAATAGTATATCTATATCACTTTCTTTTCCAAATGTGCCTTTTGCTGTTGAACCGAATATGATTGCAATTAAAGGATTAACCTGAATCTTGTTTAAAAAATTGCTTATTGATTTTCTTCTTTCAAAAGGAAGTTCGTTAAGTTTTTTATAGTCAAAATAAGAAAAGATAGAAAAAATTAACTGATTTTTAGGATTTATTCTATAAAATGTGTTACCTATCTTTTTGATGGATATAATGAGCCCTAGTTTCTGCAGATTGGCAAGATGTTTTAATGTTGTATTTTGAGTAAGTTTTGTTTCTCGGAGTATTTCACTAAAATAAATTTCTTTATTTTTGTTTCTATAAAAACATTCAAGAATTTTCTCTTTTCCTTTTCCAAATAAAGTATTGTTCATTTTAAGTACAAGATTGTACATTTATTGTACTATTTAAATGTTTTTGTCGAAAGAAGATTAAACCTCTCCTTTAATAAACCATTTGACTATAAAGAAAACAAAAATAGTGTATATAATTCCTGTTAGTTTCTCCAGAATACTTGGAAGGGCTGAAATTTAGTGCAACATCCCGAAGGAAAATTTTTGAGTTAATTCTAAGTGCCGTTAAAAAGACTTATTAAATAAATCATAATTACTTAATTATATGGAACTTCAAGAAACTCTAACTAAAATAAAAAAAGAATTATTTGCTCTCTTAAAATTAAATATTGAATTTCGACATATTGGGTCAAGTGCTTTAGGAATTGAAGGCAAGAAAGATATTGATTTGGAGGTTTTAGTCGAGCCAAAAGATTATAATTTTGCAAAGAATAAAATGATTTCTAAATATGATCTGCCTAAAAAAGAAATAGATGAATTTTGGAATAAATTTGAGACTAAAATCGGAGAGTGGGAAATAGATATGTTTTTATCAATCCCTAAGCATCCTATAACAATTCGAAATAAAATTTTCTTTGAATATTTAAGAAATAATTTAGATGCAAGAAAAGAATACCTCGAAATTAAGAATAAATCTAAATTATTGTCAAGAGAGCAATATGTTAAAGCTAAAAAAGAGTTTCTTGAAAAAATTATAAGTAAACTTCAAGGCACTCAGAATTAATTGAAACTAATCGCTGTTAATAGACCCGAACGAAATGAAATGGAGTGAGAGCACAGCGTGGCAAGTATTTTCTACGAAAATCCGCAGAGTTAAAATCACTTTTCAGGGTGGGCATCGTATAAGAGAAGTTGTTGCGATATTTTTGCTTCTTTTTTAGAAAAAAAGAAGAATTTCAGTTTGAAATTCGGACTTGCGAAAGACTTAAATAAATGCATACTTTAGAAATGTTAAGGTATCAAGGAATGCCTTAAGTCTTCGGACATCCTGCAAGCGTGTCCCCGGCTATTACTTCAGTAATACCGGACTTTATTAAAATTGGTAAGAATGTTGGACCTCATACCTTACGGCACAGTTTTGCTACACATTTAATTGAAAATGGTTACGATGTTTCTCAAATTCAGAGTTTGCTTGGGCATAAAAGCTCTGGAACAACAATGGTTTATGTTCATATGGCATCACCAAGCATGATTAATATTAAAAGCCCTATTGAATCTATTTAGTCATGAGAAAATTATACTTTGACAACTCTGCGACTACTAAGGTTTATGATGAAGTTATTAGAATCATGAATAAATGTATGACTTCTGATTACGGAAATCCTAGTTCTGCTCATGCTCTTGGAGATAATGCTTCTAAACTGGTTCTTGAATCAAGAACTAAAATAGCTAGAAGTATCGGTGCTAAAGCTCACGAAATATTTTTTACTTCTGGAACTACGGAATCTAATAACTGGGTTTTTTGTGGTCTTGCTTATGCAAATCCTGAAAAGAAAAAAATTCTTATTAGTGGTATTGAACATCCTTCCGTTAGAGAAGTTGGTTATCATTTAAAATATTTGAAATATGAGGTTGTTGAAATTCCCGTTGATTCTGATGGTTTTGTTGATTTAGATTTTATAGAGAAAAATATTGATTCTAATACTTTAGTTGTTTCTGTGATTCATGGGAATAATATTTTTGGAACTATTCAGAACTTGAAAAAGATAGGAGATATTTGTAAAAATAATAAAGTTTTATTTCACACTGATGCCGCTCAGACTTTTGGAAAGATGAAAATTTTAGTGCATGACTGGAATGTAGATTTGCTTTCGGCTTCTGCTCATAAGATTTCTGGTCCAAATGGTGTCGGGTTTTTGTATGTTCGTGATGGAGTTAAAATTGCTCCTTTGTTTTATGGTGGAAGACAGGAAAAGGGATTGCGAAGCGGAACTGAAAATGTTCCCGGAATTGTAGGATTTTCTAAAGCTGTTGAGATTTCTATGAAAGAAAATTGGAATAAAATTAGAGACATTAGAGATTATTTAATTAGTGAATTGCTGAAAATTGGTGGAAAGATTGTTGGCTCTCTTGCAAAGAGGGTTCCAAATAATGTTTTTGTTACTTTTTCTGGTGTGGATTGTGAGAGACTGCTTTATGATTTATCTTCTAAAGGTATTTATGTTTCAATAGGGAGTGCTTGTGATTCCAAAAAAGAAATTGAGGATTTTTCTTTGAAAGCTATTGGTTTAACTGCTAAGGAAATGAAAAACTCTTTGAGGATTTCACTTCCTGTTGATGTTTCAAGAAAAGATGTGAAGTATTTTTTGAGTGTTTTGAAGGAATTGATTTAACAGATAATGTTTAAATAGCTGTTTTTACTTTAACATATATGAGGAAAAGTGTTCGCAGGTCTAGAAGAAAAGCAATACTTAAGCGTAAGGTTAGTAGAAGAGTTGCTCCTAAAAAAAGTAAATGATTTTTTGTGAAATCTACATCAAAAAATCGATGCACCACCACACCTTAAAAGGTGTGGTTTGAATGGTGCTCGATTCATCAAAAACATACCTGTTTTTGAATGTGCTCAAGAATCAGGTGATTCTTGACATTTGGATGCAAGCAAATTCTTCATGAATGGAATTTGCTGCACAGAAATTTGTAACCATCAACAAATTTCTTGTGCTCAAAGTGTTCAGGAGATACTTTGACATAATCTTTTTATAATATGCTATTTTTTGTGTTTGATGGCTGATGATAATGGTTCCAAGATTTTCTCGCATTCTAGATTGTGGCTGTATGAATCATGCCCTGAATTTTACAGGCTGAAATATATTGATAAGAAATTGCCTCCAATGCCTACTTCAATGCCTCTTTTTTTGGGAAGTATAGTTCACGAATCTCTTGAGTGGCTTTATCATCAAATAAAACATAGAAAAATTGAAGTAGATGATTTGATTGAACATTTTACTGATGAGTGGACAAAAACTTTTGATGAGAATATTAAAGTTGAAAATGGTGATGAAGTTGATGCTTATAATAGAGGAGTCAGATTTTTGATAGACTATTATACTAAAAATAAACCTTTTAATCAGAACGTTCTTGCAATAGAACATAAGGTTCTTTTTCCTCTTGATTCTGAAGGTAAATACAAGATTCAAGGATTTATTGATAGACTTGACATGGCGGAAGATGGGACTTATGAAGTTCATGATTATAAGACTAATCAATCTATGAAAAATAAAGATCAAATTGATAATGATAGACAACTTGCTCTTTATGATATTGGATTGAGAGAAACTTTTGGGAAAGATATTAAGGTTAAATTAATATGGCATTTTCTTAATTTTAATCGCCAGGTTGTATCTGAAAGAACTTCAGAACAACTTGAGAAATTGAAACTTGATACTATTGAATTGATAAAGAAAATTGAATCGGCTACTGAATGGCCTGCTTGCAATGGAAGGTATTGTGATTGGTGTTGTTACAAGCGAGAGAATGGTGCGACTTATGAGCAGTTTATTAAAGAAGTTGATGAAATTCAGAAGAAAGCTGCTGCTTTTGTTCCTGATGATATGCAATTTACTGGGATAGCTAAATAACTATTTTCTTTTCTTTGCCTTAATCTTAGTTCTTGGTCTTTTTACTTTTTGATTTTTGTCGTCTAATTTTAATTCTGAAAATAAATAGATGTAAAGCATCTCTAAAATGCCTAATGTGTTTATTACTAAAAGTGCTATAAACCATGGTTTGCTTTTTCTTTGTGCTGATTTCCACAATGCAAGGCCTTTCCAGATTAGTGACCATATTAATACTATTGCCAGAATTACAGGATTAATTTCTGATAAGATTGAGTAATTGCTTAATAATGGATTCATTTTATTATTTAAGAAATTTTTGTTTAAATAGGTTTGTTTTTTGATTAATATTTTTAGTAAAGCGAACTTAATTTATTATTTACATTGTGAATTACATAAAAGTTTAAATATAGACTTTGTTTTTGCTTTTTGCGTTGCATCACTTACTTTGTTTTTTATGTGTTGCCGTTGATAAATAAAAAAGGTGTTGAAAAATAATGAGCTTTGAAGACAATGAACTTGAGGAACAAAATTCTGAAATTGTTAACTTCCCGTCTTCTGTAAATAGGCAGATTTCTGATATCTCTCAGAGCTATTCTTTAACTGATAGATACTTTACTCAATTTGGGAAAAATCCTTTTAGATACAATATGCATGGCGCTCCAATAAATTGGGTGAGTGAGGATGTTGCAGTCAATGATGACATGGGGAGAGTCGTTTTTACTCAAAAGGGTGTTAAGAAACCAGAGTTTTGGAGTCCTCTTGCTTTGAAGGTTGTTGCTAGCAAATATTTCTGGGGCGATCAAGCTAAAGGTGAGAGGGAAGATTCTATTGAGAAAATTATAGGAAGAGTTTCTAAATTCTTGACAAGGCAAGCAGTTAAACAAAAATACTTCTCACAGGAGGAGGCTAATTCTTTAGGTGATGAGGTTGCTTCTATTTGTCTTCATCAGATGGCTGTTTTCAATTCTCCTGTTTGGTTTAATGTTGGAATTCAAGAGTATAATGGTAATGCTGGAGGAGTATCCGCATATGTTTGGGATTCTTCTTCTGATAAGATTATAAGATCTCAGAAGACTATGGATAGGCCTCAATGTTCTGCTTGTTTTATTCAGAGCATGGAAGATCATATGGACTCCATAATGGCTGTTCAGACTGCTGAGGCTAATTTGTTTAAAGCTGGTAGTGGAACTGGGACTAATAGGTCCACTTTAAGGAGTAGCAAAGAAACTTTAACTGGGGGTGGAAGAGCCAGTGGTCCTGTTTCTTTTATGAGAGGTTATGACACTTATGCTGGAGTCATAAAGTCTGGAGGCAAGACAAGACGTGCTGCAAAGATGGAAATACTTAATGTAGACCATCCTGATATAATTGAATTCGTTGAATCTAAGCAGAAAGAAGAAAAAAAGGCTTGGGCTTTGATTGAGCAAGGATATTCTGGAGGAATGAATGGAGAGGCTTATGGTAGTGTTGCTTTCCAAAATTGTAATATGTCTGTTAGAGCTTCAGATGATTTTATGGAAGCTGTCAAGGCTGATGGAGAGTGGCAGACTAAATTTGTTACAACAGGAGCGATTAGCGATACTTTTAAAGCAAGAGATATCTTGAGAAAGATTGCGGAGGGGACTCATGTTTGTGGGGATCCAGGTATGCAGTTTGATACTGTTACAAATAAATATCATACTTCAAAAGCTTCTGGTAGGATAAATGCTTCTAATCCATGTGTTACTGGAGATACTAAAGTACTTGTAAGGGATGGTGGATGGGTTAGAATTGATTCTATTTTAGGAAAGGAGTCTACTATCTTGACTAATACAGGAGTCATCCAAGAAGCTATTATTAATGGTTCTTTCAAGACAGGAACTAAACCTGTCTATAAATTAACAACAAAATCAGGATATGAATTGAAATTAACTGCAGATCATAAAGTTTTTACAATTAATAGAGGATTTGTACAAGCTTGTGAACTTACTAAGGACGATTATGTTTTACTGCCTAATTATCAAGTTGCTGAGATTTCAGAAATTAAAGATTCTACTTTTTATCAAATGCTTGGAGTTTATCTTGGGGATGGATGTGGTGGAAAAATTAGCAATAATAGAGGAATCCAATTTACTATGGAAAAAGAATCGGAAAGACCTATCCTTCAGAAATTTGCAGAGTATGTTGCAACAGATTATGAACGCATAACTCATAAAGATTCTCCTGCAACGGTTCAGATTACTTCTACTTCATCTAAATATGTAATTACAAATAATATTCTATTAGATAAATTTGCTGGATTTATTGATTTAAGTAAACTTTCTCATCAGAAATGCATATCAAATGTTATTTTTGCATTACCTTTAAGCGCACAAAAATATATTCTACAAGGACTATTTACTGCAGATGGAACCGTTGCTAATTATGGAGAGAAATCTCAGTATGTTGCGCTTGACTCTACAAGTTTACAATTGTTAAAAGATGTTCAGATATTGCTTACTGGGTTTGGCATAAAGAGTAAATTATATACTGACAGAAGAGCTGGAAAATCTTCTGCTTTGCTTCCTGATGGAAAAGGAGGCATGAAAGAATATGCTGTTAAAGAAATGAATTCTTTGCGTATTTCTCGGTCTGGGCGAATTGCATTTGAGAAATTAATTGGTTTTATGCCTGAGTCTATTAAGAGTCAGAAATTACAAAAACTTAATGCGTCTGTTGAGGCCTATAAAGATAAGCCATTTGATGCTGTTCTATCTTTGGATTATCTTGGTGTAGAAGAAGTTTACGATTTGACTGAGCCAATTACACATACATTTGTCGCTAATGGTATGACCGTCCACAATTGTTCAGAGTATATGTTTTTGGATGATTCTGCTTGTAACTTAGCTTCTATTAATTTGATGAAATTTCGTGATTCTGATGGGAAGTTTAATACTGATAATTTCAAAAGAATTGTTGATAGATTTATCACATCTATGGACTTGTTAGTTGATGGTTCTAGTTACCCCACTGAAAAGATAGCTCAAAACTCTCATGACTTTAGACCATTGGGATTGGGATACGCTAATCTAGGTGCTTTGTTGATGAGTTTAGGATTACCTTATGATTCTGATGGAGGGCGCGCTGTTGCCGCTGTTATTACTGCATTGATGTGTGGGCAGGCTTACAAAGCTTCTGCAAAATTAGCCTCAATTGTTGGTCCTTTCCCTAGATATGCTGAAAATCGTGATTCTATGTTGGAAGTCATTAAGATGCATCGTGATCATGTTAAGGATATTGAAGTCAAAAAAATTCCTTACGATTTGAGATATTTGGTTAATGAAGCATGGGATTCATGGAGTGATGCTTATGAATTGGGTAAGCAATATGGATTTAGGAATTCTCAGGCAACGGTTCTTGCTCCGACTGGTTGTTTGATAGGAAATTCTTTAATCTCAACTGATAAAGGATTGGTAAGACTTGGAAATTTAGGAGATAAAAAAGGAGCTCAATGGCAAGATACTTTATTTAGAGTGATGACTGATGAGGGTCCTAAGGATGCCACTAAATTTTATGTTAATGGTCAAGCAAGTACTAGAAAGATTGTTACTGCTTGTGGATATGAAATTCAAGGAACTGAAAAACACAAAATTAAAGTTTTTAATCCTGCAAACGGAGTCCTTGAATGGAAGAGGTTTGATGAAGTAAATGAGAATGACATTGTTCCGCTTGCTATGAATACTATTTTCGGAGAAGAAAAAGAAGTATTACTGCCTCCCGCTCCAGAATTGCATTGGAATACAGATTACAAATTGACAACTCCTAAAACAATGACTAAAGAATTGGCTACATTGATTGGTTATTTCATGGGAGATGGTAGTATGCATAGCAAAGGGTTAAGATTCTGTGTAGATAATAGAGAGTCTGATGTTGTAGATTATTTGAAAAAATTGATTCTTGATTTGTTTAGCTTAGAAGTACATATTTCACAAAGGGAAGGTTATAAGGAAGTAGCAGTTCACTCCGTTCCATTGACAATGTGGTGGGATGCATGCAAGTTCTCTAAATTAAAACCTTCATTAGAACATAAAGGCAAGGGATACACTCCTTATATTCCTGATGCCGTCCTGCACACTAATGATAGGAAAATATATTCGGCATTCCTTAAAGGTTTATTTGAAGCAGATGGAACTGTTGGTTTGGGAAATCCAACTATTTGTACTGCGAGCAAAGATTTTGCGCAAGAAATTAGGACAATGTTATTGAGCATTGGATACCCTACACACACTAAAATAGATATATCTGGTTATGGGAATTCTCCTGTTTATGTTATGAGATTAAAGAATATCTCTTATAATAAGAGTTTTTTGGAGAGTATTGGATTTATAGGAAGCAGGAAAATGAATGCAATTGCTTCTAGAAGTTCTCAAACCGCTAAAAGAGATTATGTCTATTTGTCTGATGATATTATTGAAGAAACTGCACCTGTAGGAAGTATGCAACGTGATGCTGTTTTACTTTCCCTTAGAAGACACCAAGCGATTCCGAGAGAAATGGCTCTTAAGCTGTATCAAGACACTAAGCACCCTCAAATACTTTGGGCTCTTCAGTTCTTCTATGATAAAATAGTTAGTAATATTGATGGAGGAATACAGCCTACTTATGACATTTCCATTCCTGAAAATGTGACTTATACTGCTAATGGTTTTATCAGTCACAACACAATTTCATTCATGATGGATTGTGATACAACTGGAATAGAACCCGATATTGCTCTTGTTAAGTATAAAGTTCTTTCTGGAGGAGGGATGCTTAAGATAGTTAACAGGTCTGTCGGCCTTGCTCTTGAGAGGTTAGGTTATGAAACTGAACAAGTTAAAGACATAATCTATTATGTTGATAAGAATGATACTGTAGAGGGTTCTCCTCACTTGAAGAATGAGCACTTGCCTGTGTTTGACTGTGCTTTCAAGCCTGCTAAAGGCAGGAGGTCAATACATTACAAAGGACATGTATTGATGATGGCTGTTGCTCAACCATATGTCTCTGGAGCAATATCTAAGACGATTAATATGCCCGAATCTGCAACTGTTGAAGAAATAATGGATGCATATATTTTTGCATGGGAAAGAGGATTAAAAGCTGTTGCTATTTATAGAGAGAATTCTAAGAGAAGTCAGCCTTTGAATACAAAGAAAACTGAAGGTGAGATGGCTAAGAGGAGTGAAGTTGTTATTAAACAAAATAGAGAGCCAATGCCTCAAACAAGAAAATCTATCACTCACAAGTTTGAGCTTGCCGATCATAAGGGTTATTTGACTGTTGGACTTTATGATGATGGTAGGCCTGGAGAGGTTTTTGTTACAATGGCTAAACAAGGATCTACTGTTAGGGGTCTGCTTGATGCTTGGTCTTTGTCTATGTCTATGAATTTACAGTATGGTGTTTCAGTTAAAGACTTGTTCACCAAGTTCAGACACCAGAAATTTGAGCCATCAGGATTTGTTAGGAATAGTGAAGGCAAGGGAGTTTTGGATCAAAAGAGACCTCTTATAAGAACAGCTTCTTCTATTATAGATTATATTTCTCAATTTATGATAAACACTTTTGGGAATTCTCAGTCTCTTGAATTAGAAATCCCGCAAATTGAGAGTTCAAGTGAAAAAGAAGAGCAAAGGGATTTGACTGTTTTTACTTCTGATGAGGGTTTGGTTTGCGGGCTTTGTGGAGGGCCTGCTAAAAGAATAGGAAACTGTGCAATAAAATGCACTTCGTGCAATCAAACTCAAAGAAGCGGTTGCGGAGAATAGCCTCTTTAAAATTTCATCTTTCTGATTTCAAAGCGTCTCTTGATGTCAAGAATCTTTTATTTTAAAATATGGTAGTGCATCTATTTTTTGATGATAATTCTAGAGATATAGCAGACGCACTAAATAATCGTATGCGTCCGCGTAATAAAGTTGCGGACAAGCCACAACATACTCGCAATTTCTCTGAAATTGCTCATAGTAAACGCATAAAACTATACGAAAATTAAATGCATTTACTATATTCATAAACTCTATATTTAAATTGCAAGAAAGAAATGTTTCGAAATATTGAACTACCGCAAATTAAGCTGACTAAGAATAATTATAAACTTCTGTTACATACTATTTTGATATAAGGAGGTAAATTTGATGGCGACAAGAAAAAGCGGAACCTCTAGAGCAAAGACCAGAACTCGAAGAACAACCGAATCTGCAAGAGAGACTCGAAGAGGAACTAGAAGAAGAAGTTAATTAACTAAAATCTTCTATGAAACTTTTTATTTTTTATATATTTTTAAAACTCTAATAAAACTAAAAATTAAGCTTTAGTTACTTTTACAGCTTTAGGGCCTTTTTCGCCTTGTTCTATCTCAAATGTAACTTCATCATCTTTGTCTAAAGATGTGGTTCCTACCAAACCTGTGCTATGAACAAAATAGTCTTTTCCGTCTTCGCCAGTTACAAATCCAAATCCTTTAATTTGATTAAAGAACTTTATTTTGCCTTTCATTTGTTTTTTGTGGTATCCTTTGTAGAGTTGGTGAGATTTGTGAGCATATAAATGTTAGTGTTTGTGATTATACTTGCCAACTTTGTGATTTATATCTATAATTTTTATTTTGAATACTAATGTTTTTCCTGCTAGTGGGTGATTTAAGTCTAAGGTTACTGTCTCTTTATCCACTGCAGTAATCTTTACAGGAAATTGTCTTCCATCTGGTGTGCTTGCAATTATTGTCATTCCTGCTTCTGGTTCTTTTTCTTTTGGCAATTGGCTTCTTGGTATCTTTTGTTGTAATTCTTCTTTGTGTCTTCCGTATGCTTCTTCGGGTTTTAGAGTAAATTCTTTTTCTTCGTTTTTTTCCATTCCCATAATTGCTTTATCAAAACCAGGAACTACTTGCCCTTCTCCTGCTCTGAATTCTAAGGGATGTTCGTGACCGTCGTGAACTGATGAATCAAATACTTCTCCATTTTCGAATTTACCTGTGTAACTTATAGCTACTAGGTCTCCTTTCTTTATCTTCATTGTTAATGTTGTAAATGAGATGTTTTTAAATCTGTCTAATTTTAGCTTCAAATGACTTTGAAGTTAAGGAATCATTTAAATATCTTAATAGCTTATGAATTTTATGGCTGGAAAAGTTATTGCTGGAATGTTAATTATGCTTATGGTTACTCTTAGTGCTTTTGCTTTTAGCTCTGCACAATTAAATGGGAAAGTTAATTATGACTCTGTAGAAGTTGATGGAATAGCTACTAATAAAATAGTTTACGGGTCAACTGATGTTTCTAGTGATGCATTAATTAGATACAAAAATCATTGCTCTTCTGTTGGAGGAAGATTTAATGAATGTGGTAGCTACTGCAAAGGTGATGAAGTATGTGCAACTGTTTGTGTCTACACTTGTGAAGATATTGCTGTAAGAAAAGATGGAATTATTGGAGTGGATACTGAAGAAAGTAAGGTAAGAGTTGATTATAGAACTGATGAAAGTGGATATACAATAACGTATGAAGATGGTTATAAAATTGAAACTGATATTAGAACAGTTACTGCTTCTAATGGTGTTGTGAAAGTTGAAGTGAGTGATGGCTCGGAAGCTACAATTAGAGTTCATCCTGACCAAGCAATAACTAAGGCATTTAACTCAGAGTTAGAAAATGTAGATGTGAAATTAGAAGAAAAAAATTACAATAATGTTCCTGCTGTCGTCTACAAGCTTGAGGGAGAGCATCAAGGAAGATTTTTAGGATTGTTTAATATTAAAACAAGATATCAAGCGGCTGTTGATGCAAGTAATGGAGATGTTCTTGAGTGGAATGGTCCTTGGTGGGCTTTTATGATTACTTCTGATGGAAGTAGCACAGAACCAACAAGACCTGCTTATGTAGGTAGTGTAACTGATTACGAGTCATGCGTTGTTGCCGGGAATCCTGTGATGGAAAGTTATCCTAGACAATGTAAGCATGGAAATGTTGTTTATACTGAAGAAATTATATCTGACGCAGAGATTCCTGATATTATTTCAAGCGAAGGTATACAGGGTGAAGCTGGTTATGGTGGGGGAGGTGGAAGACCTGTTGACAATGATGTATATTCATCAAGGGATGTGACTTTAGAGGAGTGTTCTAAGATTGATGGAATAATTAAAACTAAGTGTGTTGGTGGAGATGGACCTTGTATGAGATACTGTGATTTTTCTTCTTTTAGTAATGCTAAAGAGAAATGTGATAGTCTAAATGGAAAGTTGTCTCAAGATGGAATAATATGTACTATTTATTTTAGAAGTAATCAAGCAGTTATTGACTTTGAATCATGTGTTGAAGCTGGAAATTCTGTTGTTGATACAGACTCTAACTTTAGGGAATGTGTCTATGGAGATGTTACCTTTGCTAAGGTAGTTTGAATTAGACCATAATATTTATTAACACTATTTTCTAATTTACTTCATGAGTGGAAAAGTTGAGGTTTTGACGTCTAAGAATTTTAAGAGTTTCATTTCTAAAGGAGGAGTTGTTGTTGATTTTTATGCTTTATGGTGCGGTCCCTGCAAGATAATGGCTCCTGTTTTTGAGAAGGTTGCTTCTAAAGTTTCTTCTGTGAAATTTGCTAAGTTGAATGTTGATGGTGCACAGGAGATAGCACAACATTATGGAATTGTGAGTATTCCTACAACAGTTGTTTTCAAAGATGGGCAAGCAGTTGATATGCGCTCTGGTGTGTTGAATGAAAATGAAATAATTAAGTTGGCTGAAAAAGCTAAGTGATTACTCGATATTTTTAAAATTCTAAAAATATATTAATACTATTTCACATTCTCTTGTTCGACCCTCCTCACAGGCTCGGAGACTCACTGCGGATAATGAATATATTTTCAACTCTCTTGTTCGACCCTCCTCACAGGCTCGGAGACTCAC
>C687J35174_10007415_pt1 | contig 14105 bp, 14 predicted proteins | sample RifCSPhighO2_01_FD_35174 | JGI IMG/M metagenome (IMG submission 35174) | reverse complement strand
GTTGCCTGCCTGCGAAACGTTGCGTCACACCTAGCAGCAAGCGAACTGGGGAGCTATACGATTGCGTGATTGAGTGCACCAGCCAGTTCGGCGAGAACGGGAGGTGTCTTGACCCGCTCACTATCACGCTTTGGGCATCCCGGACGAATATAAGAGAAGGCGAAACGACACAGGTGACCATCTCGCTGGACAGCGCCTCATCAGGGAGCCTGGATACAAATATTGCTCTGGACGTGCCCAGCGGGGCCTCTCTTTCGGCGGTGGACAGCGCAGACACGTGCACAGCGAACCTCTGCAAGATTTCCAGAACGCTCGACCCGAAAGGCGTCGCGGATGTATCTCTTCAGATGACCTGTGAATCAGCAGGGGATTTGGAACTTCACTCCAAGGTTACCTACGTAGGGCAGTCTGTAGGTGTAGGAAATACCCTTGAGTACAGTAAGACTCTCACTTGTGAGCCGGTTACCCCTCCAATCGTTATTCGTGAGCCGGTTCTCCCTCCAATCGTTATTCTCTTAGTATTTCTTGGCCTCTTATTTTTGGGTCTCCTATATTTGGGTATCTTAGCTATTGTGGGAAGACGCAGGGCGCCGCAGAAAACTGCTGAAACGTTGAGGCCTCTTCACGAATATCAGGCAGAAGCGGACCTCATGCGGAAGCGTATGCTCGCCGAAGAACAGGCGCATACGCAAAGGCTCAAAGAGGAGCACGCGCAACAGCAAAAGTTGGCCGAATCGAAACAGGCCGCAGCCGTGGACTTGGAGAAGTCTTACGTCAACAGGCAAGGTCGGCAGGTGAAACTCAACTATAGTGGCTATGAAGTGTTTCCAGACTCTGGAAAAGAGTTCCATCGATGGTACGCTGAGAAAGAAGTTTTTCGGAAGTATGGTGAATGGTTTGAGAAAGAATACCCGATGCACCAATGGGGTGATTTTGAGGTGCATCACATCGACAACGTCAAGACCAATAATGATTCCCCGAATCTTGCTGTCATCCTCGGGGAAGAGCACATCCGCTTATCTCACGCATTTCCTGATGGTGACAGGGCTGCTGGCATTCAAGAGCTTCGACGTCACGGAATAAAACAGCCTCATATCTCAGAGTTGAAGTAGGTCTGGACGTGCTTACTGAGTTCGCGCGGACCGCCCCGCTCAGAGAGACACCATCGCCACGAACTTCACGGCCTTCCGATGGAGCTCCTCGTAGTCGCGCTTGCTCACGGACGAGAGGCGGTACTCCACCCTGGCCTTCAAATCGATGGCGTCCTGAATCGTCTGCCTGTGGGAGGCATGCTCCTGTCTCACGAATCCCTTCTTCACAAGCTCCTCGAAGAGCCTTCTCGCGTCGTCATGGCGGCGGGCCGTGATGCCGAGAAATTTCACGGTGAGCGCGTCGTTGGCCTTGATGATGGCGTGGATGGCCATCGCCGTCGCGACCGCGTATCTCTGGTCGCTCTGGCCGCAGGCGACGTGCTCAGAGGCCTCAAGCCAGAGCCTGGCCTGCTCAAAATGGGCTCTTTCCATGGAGGACCTCCATATGCTCCCGCACCCCCTTCAGGAATGAGCCGGATGCGCGCAGCTCGCCCATGGTGAGAACCTGCACGGAGAGTGTCCAGTTCGCCCGCGTGGAGAGATCAGCCGCCACGTCCTTGATTTCGCGGGCAAGACCGTCATCGCGGGCGGGCAGCACGACGAGGACGTCGATATCACTCCCGGGATGCAACTCCCCGGCAACGGCCGATCCGTAGAGGATAATGGTCTGGACGCGGGAACAGCCCACAGCACGGGCGAACTTCCGGGCGAGATCCCGCGCCGCCGAGCGCGTCGCGTCGAGGGCGCCCCTGAGCCCGGGGAGCAGCGGGGACTCGTGCGCCAACTCGTAGACGATATCCTTGCGGTTGGGCCTGCTGCTCCTCAGTAGCCCGAAGTCCCGCAGCCCGCGGAGCGTACGGAAGACAGTCGCGTGCGAGAGGCCGGTGAGGTCTTCCACCGCGGAGCAGCCCCACAGTCTGGAGGGACGGTCCAGAAGGGCCATCACCACGGCCCTCCTATTGTCCGAGGCCAGGACGTAGGCAATCAGGTCAGTTCTCATTGTGGACTGATTAGTCCATTTTATGAACTTATATTTATGCGTATGCCTAAGAGAATGGAGGCGGTATTCCTGCATTGGATTCATCCCCGCCAGCACTCCCGCATGTACTCCGCGTCCAGGGCGATGTGGCGGTCCGCGACCTGCCGGAGATGCCGGGAGCCGCCTCGCGCGAAGTAGGCGTTCTCCACGCGCTTCCCGAGTTGCCTGACTGCCCCGACAGCCCGGACGAAGTCCGCATCGCCGGAAACCAGAATCGCCACATCGTACGCGTCGGAGAACGCCAGCATGAGCATATCAACGACGATGGCGACGTCNACGCCCTTCTCCACGTACGAACGGAGAGGCCCTCTGCGGCGCGTCTCCAGCTTTGCGAGCATGACCCTCAGATGTGGAACTCTGCTGAGCTGCATCAGAAACCGTTGCTGCTCCGGAGCGCCAGGATCCGTGTGCGGAAGGGCGGCATTGTAGTAGTTGGCACCCACGAGGCATCTCGTTCCCACCAGTTTCCTGACGAACTGCCCGAAGTCAAGGTCGTGCCTCCCCATGGAATCCTGGCAGCCCTTGTAGAGGTTACTCCCATCAATGAAGACGGCCACCCTGGATGAGAAGAACCTGCGGTTCCGCGGGAATCGCAGGGAGGTAATTGTCACGGGGAACGCCTCACGGGTTAATAAGCCTTTCCCGAGGAATTTATGCGTTCGCCAGAGAAAACCGGACAGCTTCCGGAGCGACTGGCGGCTCTTTCGGCCAGTTCCGCGGGACTCTTCTCCGCCGATGCCGGCCCGGAATCCCTCCGGGAATTCGTGCGCTAACCTTATGAAGGGTCTCACGCCGCGCGAATCCCGTTCAGCAGGAGGACCGTAACGCAACNATTATATAGTAAATATCAATTAACACTTAGTTAATGATAATTTACCAGAGAGCATCCGATGAACAACGCGCTGAAGGCTTTGCTCGCGACAATGCTCAACCGAAGATACATCGGGGGAAAACACATCCCTGAGGACAGGCTCGTGAAGTCAAAGACCAAGTGGCTTGGCAAGAAGGCGGTGGACGAATTCGAGGATGAGTACCGTCGTGCCATCAATGATGGCCTGATTTTGCGACAGCAGAAACGAACCCATAGGGGTTTCGGTCCTCACATCAGCCTGAACCCGAGAAAGCTGAGGGAGATTAACCTGGCGGTGGAGTGATATGGATTGGGGAGCTTTTTGCGAGGTTTACGGCGACACCATCAACAATCGTGTCCTGGAATATACGCTGGAGAACCGGGACATCGATTTCGCCGTCAGTGACATGGCTCGCGAACTGAAGATATCCAAACCGACCGCATATGCGGTGATTGGGCGCTTCGAGAAGAAGGGATATGTCAGGAAAACGCGTACCGTAGGGAGAACACAGCTCTACGCGCTTGACGAGGGGAAATAGGAGAGTCCTGCTCTTCCTCCACGACTTCCGGAAATGCCTGAAAATCGTGGCCGAAGAAGGTGCTGAAGATTTCCTGCCAGAAACCAAGATTCGCGGACGGAGCGCCAGTGCGTAGCGCCTGGCATTGCGGTGGAGAGTCCAGCCCTGAAGACTACCTCCGCATCGCCGCGAGCAGCTCGTCCCGCCGCCGCTCCATCTCCCTGCGCGTCTTCGCCTCGACGTTCAGGCGGAGCAACGGCTCGGTGTTGCTCTTCCGCACGTTGAACCACCAGTCAGCGTAATCGACCCGCAGCCCGTCGAGGTGCGATATCTTCGAGCCGCGCGCATACTTCTTCTCCATGCGGCCGATGATGCCATTGGCGTCCCGCACCGTCGCGTTGAGCTCCCCGCTCTGGAAGTACTTCCGCAGGGGCTTCACCAGCTCGCTCTTCTTCTTCCCCTTGAGCAATGACATGATGTGCAGCGCGGCCATCACAGAACTCTCGGTGTAATAGTGGTCGCGGAAGTAGTAATGACCGGACAGCTCCCCGGCGAAGAGCGCGTCCTCCTGGCGCATCTGGCGCTTGATGAAGGCATGTCCCACACGGCACATCAGCGGGACCCCGCCGTGCTTCCGCACATGCTCCGGGAAGGCCCTGCTCGCCCGCACGTCGTACAGCACCTTCTCCCCCGGCTGATTCTTGAGCAGCTTCTCGGCGATGAGCGCCGCGGTGAAGTCCGAGCTGACGATGTCCCCGCGCTCGTCCACGAATCCCGCGCGGTCCGCGTCCCCNTCGAACGCGATGCCGAGGTCGGCNTTCTCGCGCACCACGGCGTCCTGCAGGTCGCGCATGTTCTTCGGCTCCAGGGGATTCGCCTCGTGGTGAGGGAAGCGTCCATCGAGCTCGAAGTGCAGCGGGACGATGCTCACTCCCGGGCGCCGGAGATGCTGCGCCTCCAGGGAGCCCATGGCGTTCGCGGCGTCCACCACCACCTTGAGTTTCGGCAGCTTCATCCCTCGGAGGATGTGCTGACTGTACTCGGCCGATAATTCATGTTTGAAAATCCTGCCCCGGAAGCCGCTCTGCTCCATGCTGCCGTTGGCAAGGCGCTCCACCTCGGGCATCCCGCTGTCCTCCCCGATGGGAATCGCGTGCTCCCGGGTGAGCTTGAAGCCGTTGTACGCGGCAGGGTTGTGCGACGCGGTGACCATCACCCCTGCTGGATGCTTGAAGTGCGCGACAGCGAAATACAGCATCGGCGACGAGCACAGGCCGATGTCCACCACATCGCTGCCCTCATCCACGATGCCGCGGCAGAGTGCCTGCTTGAGCTCTTCCGAGGAGAGGCGTGCATCATTGCCCACGACGATGGTATGCGCTCCGGTGAACCTCGCATGGGCCCTGCCGATGCGGTACGCGAGCCCGCTCGTGAGCTCGCTGCCTGCGATGCCCCGGATGTCGTACGCTCGGAAGACGCTCATCCCTTCCACTCCAGCTCCGCGCGACGGTAGCTCTCCCAGGTGCCGGTGTCGAACCACTGCCCCTTGCTCCGGAANCCGTTCAGCTTGCCAGCGGCCGCGAGCGCGGGGAAGACATCCTTCTCCAGCATGGTGAATTCCTGCTGCGGGAGGCAGTTGAATATTTCCGGAGAGAAGACATAGTACCCTGCATTGATCCATTTTGAGGGCTCCTGCCCTCTTGGAGGCTTTTCCACGAAGCGCACGATGCGCTCTCCGTCAAGCTGTACCGCGCCGAACGTGCTCGGGTCTTCCACTTCAGTCAGGGCGACCGTGGCGACGGCTCCGCTCCTCTGGTGCGCGCGGAGCATGGCAGTGAGGTCAATCTCGGCGAGGACATCGCCGTTCACCACCATGAACGGCTGCTCCTGGCGCGGCAGGAGGTACAGCGCCCCGGCGGTGCCGCGCGGCCGCTCCTCCACAAGATAGCTGAGCGCGACGGAATCCCACTTGCCGCCGAAATGCCGCCGCACATCCTCCGCGCGATAGCAGACGGAGAGGGCCACGTCAGTGACGCCATGCCGGCGGAGGATACGGAGCACGTGCTCGGTCAGGGTGCTGCCTTGCAGCGGGACAAGCGCCTTCGGCATCTGGTCGGTCAGCGGCCGCAGCCGTGTTCCCTGCCCCCCTGCAAGCACCACGGCAAGCATCGTTCCTCACTGGGCTGACGCCCACTCCTTCTTCGCAAGCTCGTAATCCGCGATGGTGTTCACGCCCAGCCATCGCCCGCTGAACGAGTAGCCGTAGAGCTGGTTCTCCCGTGCCANCTTGGGAAACACGTCCCTCTCCAGGACCGAGAATCCTTCGGGGATGTAGTCGACNACCTCTGGCTCCATGATGTACAGCCCGGCGTTGACCAGGTTGCTCGGCGCGTTGCGCAGAGCCGGCTTCTCCATGAAGGAGATGATGTGGTTTCCGGTCATGTTGGCGACTCCATACGCAGAGGGGTCGCTCACGGTCTTGAGGGCGATGGTCGCCAGGCCACCGTGCTCGCTGTGGAAGACAAAGAGGTCCAGCAGGTTGATCTCCTTGAGGTCGTCCGCGTTGGACACGAAGAATGGCCCGGTCAGAAGATGCTTCGCCTGCCGGATGGGTCCGGCCGTACCGAGGGGGGCCTTCTCCTCAAGGTAGGTGAGTGTCACTCCAAGCTGAGAGCCGTCTCCGAGGTGCTCCTTCAGGGCCTTCAGGTGCTTGCCTGCGGAGATGATGATCTGCTTGATGTCGAAGCGCCTGAAGAGCTCGATGGCGTGCTCGATGATGGTGCGCTCTCCCAGCGGAGCCAGGCACTTCGGCAGCTCTCCTATCGCAGAGGACAGGCTGCTGTCCTCTCCGCCCGCAAGGATGAGTGCCTTACTGGGCTTCCGGTCGCCAAGCGCCTTCAGGAGCAGCAGCTCGATGGCATGGCTGCGATTCTTGATCTCATGCCCATCGATATTCTGGTCGATGCGCTTCAGCAGCCCCGAGTCAAGGGTAAGGGTGACACGTTCCTTCATGACGAGGCGCAAGCTGGTTCGCTTTAAAAACCTTTTGGAAATGGTATGAGAAAGTATGATACCNGGGGTGGCTGGTGGAGAGGCATCTTCCGGCTGGAATATCGTGCAGTGTCCGCTCTGTCTCGCCGGCATTCCGGATATTTTCAGCAGTGCGGCCGAGCTGTGCAGCTATTACGGTACGGGCAAGATATCTGCGGGAATCCAGCCGAGCTGCCACGCGAGTGCGGCCAGCGCAGCGAGGAGCAGCATGAGGATGGCCAGCCCGATGAGGGCAGATGGCTTTCGCATGGGAGGCAGGGGTGGAGCGGGCATCGGGACCTCGAAAAAGCCCTCAACCACCGCAGGGTGATACCCGGCCTTGAGGAACAGCTCCCGGATGGCATCATCCGCGAGTCCCTGGGCCCTGCGCTCCTCGATGTAGCGCCTGACTTCCTCCCTCATCCGATGAATCCTCCGAGCATGATTCCCAGTCCCTTGGAGNCGATGAGGTAGAGCATGATGGTCACGGCGGCGAAGATGGGGATGATGCTGAGNCCGCTCTTCACGTCACCCTTGCGGATGGTTGCGATGATGATTCCGGAGAACGTGGAGGTGATGCACAGGGTGAGCACTGCGAACTTGTTGAAATCCCCGGCCGTGAGGGTGATTTCCGAGAACGAGAACTGGAATCCACCGGAGCCCGAGGTGGCCGCGCCCCCCTGCGCCACCGTCCCGAGGATGCCCTTGAGGATGATGAGCAGCTGGCCGGAGAGGGCGAAGAGGAACGGGGCGGCGAGCACCGCGGCGATGCCGATGAACAGGGAGTAGCTCATCACATCGGCGGCCATCTCCTTGCGGAGTATCTGGCTCTCCTGGATGTTGATGGCTATCTTGTTGAGCAACTCCCCCACCTCGCCTCCGGAGTTCATCCCCTCCACGAGAAGGGTGATTGCCCTGCCGACCGTGGGCGAGTCGTACTTGCTTGCAAAGTTGCGCAGGGCGCTCTCGAGGTCGGTTCCGCTGAGGGTCTCCTTGGCGACCTCCTCTATCTCCTTGCTCAGGATGCCGAACTGCGGCCGCACCGCGAACCACAGCGCGCGGTCGAGAGGCATCCCGGCCCGGATGTTCGCCGAGGCGAGCTGGAGGAAGTCGGGGAAGACCTGCTCAATCATCTGCGTGCGCTGGTGCATTCTCAGGTCGAGATAGACCATGAAGGTCATCCAGGTGACGAACAGCAGGCCCGCGAAGCACACCCCCCAGAGAAGGAACATCCAGAGCAGGATTGGCCCCGCCCCCAGCCGATAGGTGCTGGCATAAAGGACTATCAGATACAGAGAGACGAGGGAATTGATGCCCAGGCAGATGTAGAATATTCTCCTGCTGACGAAGCGCTCGTCCACGAAGATGCCGGCCCGGTTCAGGTAGTATTTCATCCGGTGGCGGATGCGCTCCTTCTGCAGGAGGCGCTGCTTGACCTTTCTCGCCTCCTTCTTCAGGGCATCCTTCTGCTCATCCTTTTGCGCCCTCTTGAGGCCCAATCGCTCCCAGAGGCTTGTCCGGGGGACCGTGGCGGTCTTCTCTATCTCCTTGGAGAGGCGGTCCAGCCCCCCCTCCCTCCTCCGAAAGAGCCTTCCCATGAAGCCGCGAGGGCCATGGCTGTCGGCAGGACGCTTCTCCGGGGGGGTGGCCTTCGCCGGAGCAGAAGCCTTCTCCGGGGCAGGACTCTTCTCCGGCTTTCNNCGCTTCNAGAGCTTCATAGCTCCACCGCGGGCCGCTGGCTCTTGATCATGGAGTAGAACATGAACTGCATGATGCCGATGAAGACGGACATCGCGAAAAGCCAGCTGAANGTGACGTTCAGGGANAAGAACGAGGAGATGACCAGGAAGATGGTGACGCCGAGGGAGGGGAAGATGATGGCGATGACCATGTACATCATCGCCATGGGGTTCAGCTTCTTGCCGTACTCCTTGATCTGGATGATCTGCTCCCGGGTAATCTGGTCGAGCACGTTCACGAGGGAGATGGTGACATCGCTCCCTGTCTTCAGCGAGTTGAGTATCTGCCAGAGGATGCGCACCACGCTGGGGGAGGGGCTTATCATGATGGCCTCGTTGAGCGCGTCCTCCATGGGGGTCCCGGTGTCCACCTTGTCCAGTATCTCCTTGAAGTACTTCCCGATGTGCTCGTAGCTCTTGGAGATGTTCTTCATCGCGTTGTACACCGGGATGCCCGCCTCCAGCTCCAGGATGAGGTAGCGGCCCATGAAGACTATCTCTTTCTCGATGTCCTTGCGGCGGCGGGCGGTATAGACCTCGGGTATCTTCACGGCGTACCCGAAAATCATGATGAACAGCAGCGGCCAGAGGAAGAACGCGAGGATGATGTCCATGCCGAAGGCGCCCCCTATGAGGGCCACCACGACGGCAAGCGCGATGCTGCCGTAGAGGGCCATGATGAAGGATTTCCTGAGGAACTCCTCCGGCGAGTCCGTCAGGCCCGCCTGGCGGAGCTTCAGAGGCAGGAGCGGCATCCGCCGCGACATGGTCCCGATGAATCCGCTGGCCATCGCCTCACTCTGCCTTCTGCGCGGGCGTTGCGAGGTAGGCAGGAACCGTGCCCGCCTTCACATCCTTCAGGAGGGCATCCTTGTTGGTGTAGAATTCGGCCATGACCTTCCCTACCATGTCCACATCGTTGATGTTGTGCTTGGCCATCCAGTTCAGGATGCTCTCCTTCTCCACGAGGTCCTTCTGGATGTCCTTCTCGGTCATCCCCGTGAATTCCTGAAGGGTATTCATCGCCGTGAGGGACACGTTCACCTCCTGGAGGAGGTCCTTGTTCACGTCGTACTGGAGGATGACATGGCCGTTGCCCTCCTCCGAGATCTCCGCAATCTGATACGTCCGGCGCTTTCCCGAGCGCCTGTTGCGGTACTGGACCACAATGAGGGAGATTGCGGGGAGCATCGAACGGGGGACGTCTATGGGCGGCCCGGTGAGCCGCGCCACGGTCTCGTGGGTGTTGTTGGCGTGCACGGTGGCGTACACGCTGTGTCCGGTGTGGATTGCCTCGAAGAGGACCTGGGCCTCCTCCTTGCGGCGTATCTCTCCCACGATGATGCGGTCCGGGCGCATACGCAGCGAATTCACCAGGAGGTCCAGCATGGTCACGGCGCCCTTGCCCTCCGGGTTCGCCAGCCTGGTCACCATGGGCACCCAGTGCAGGTACTTGGGAAGCTGTATCTCGTGCGTGTCCTCTATGCTGATGATGCGCTGGTTGGGCGGGAAGAAATTGGCAATGGCGTTGAGCATGCTGGTCTTCCCCGAGGCGGTGCCGCCAGCGACAAGCATGCTCAGCTCGTACTGGATGCCTTCCCAGATGAGAGCGGCGCCGCTGGCAGAGACAGTCCCGTTCCTCACCAGGTCGGTGACGGTCCAGGGCTTTGATGCGAACTTCCTTATCGTCATGGTGTTGCCCTGGATGGTGATGGGCTGCAGGGTCGCGTTGAGACGGTCTCCCGTGCTGAGGTGCGCGTCCAGGAGCGGGGAGGACACCGATATCTGCCGCCCGACCTTGCGGGCAATCATGGAGGAGAAGTGCCGTATCTGGTCATCGCTCTGCAGCCGCACCGTGGTCTTCAGCCACCCGTGCTTGCGGTGGTACACCCATACAGGCTCGTGCGCACCATTGATGGTGATCTCCTCGAGCTGGTCGTCCTCCATGAGGTTCTCCACATTGCCCATCCCGAGCGCCTTCTGGATGAGGTAGGTGGTGAGATAGCTCGTGGTCTCCTCGTCCGTGCCGGGGAAGTACTTCTTGATGAGGATGCCGATNGCCCGCTGGAAGGTNTCCTCGATGTCGCTCAGGCGCTTCGGGTCGGTGATGTCGCCTATCTCCAGGCTGACCTCGTTGACCAGCTCCTTGCGGATGCGCTCGAGGATGATTTCCGTTGTCGCGCTGATGGCGGAGATGGACACCTCGTAGACCGGGACATATTCCCCGGACTTGGTGTAGATGCGTATCCTAATGGGGATGTTGCCAGCCTTGTATTCGTAATGGTCGATGAGATGCTCACCGGAAGTCCGCTCTTGGGAAGTCGGCGCAGGCTCCTTCGGGACTTCCTTGGCCGGACGGCGAGGGTGATGCTTCGGAGAACTCTTCGCGCGCGCCATCAGTCCTGCTTGATCCAGCTTGTCAGCTTGATGACCTCCTTCTCAAAGGTCCTCCTGCGCTGCTCAAGTGAGCTATACTTCTCCTGAAGCTCCTTAATATGCTTTTCGACGTCGACGTCGTTGGTGGTGAGCTGGATGATTTTCGCCTTTTTGATGAGGGTCTCGAACTCCTTCCTGAAGACGGAGAGGTCCTGCTCCATGGTGCCGGTGAGCTCCATGATTTTCTTCTTCTTCTGGAATGCGTTCTGGAAACGCTCCTTCAGCGCGCCAAGGAACTTCGTGTCATCGTCCATCTTCTTCCGTTCGGTGGTGAACTTCTGCAGGATGCCCTTCTGCAGCTCGATAATCTTTGCCTCCTGGCTCTTGCTCCTGTTGATGAGCTCGGATAGGCTGTCCTCTTTCTTCTGGATGTCCAGCTTGATTTTCTCCCCGTACTGCTTGAGGCCGTCCATGTGCCCCTCGGCATCGTGGATGCGGCCCTTCTCGTCGCCTATCTTCTTCCGGATGCTGTCTATCCAGGCGGTGACGCGATCAAGCTCCTTCGTGAGGAGGTCCTCTTCCTTGATGAGGGAAGCGGCCTGGACCTTCTCCTCATCGAGATGGACCTCATCCGTCTCCAGGGTCTTGATGAGCTGCTCGTATTCCTTCTTCTTCCCGTCAAGCTCGCGGTTGATGCGCTGGACATCATCCTTGAGGCCCTGCTCCTGCGTGACTATCTCCTTGTCCAGGTCGTTCTTGAGCTTCTCGAACTTCTCCAGGGTCTTGAATTCGTCCTCGATGTGCTGGACCTGTTGCTGGACCTCCTTTGCGAGCTCGTCAAACTCCTTCCGCATCTTTCCCAGGCCGCCCATCTCCTTGTCGATGTAGCCCAGGGTCGACTCAAGCTCCCGGACGAAGCCCTCCTTCTTGCCCACGAATTCCTTGGTCTTCCGCTGCATGTCCTTCTCGGACACCTTGCGGAGCTTCAGGATGGCATTGGAAAACTTGTACTCTATCGTGATGACGCCTTCCTCCTCCAGGAAAGACGCCCACTCCTCCACCACCACCTTGGGCATGGTGAGAATCTTGGCCGCTTCGGTGATGGAGATTTCCTTCTTCTTCTCTATGAGGGAGATGAGCCGGTCTACCCCGGTCTCGATGACCGTGTCTTTCAGTGGCATCTTGCATCACGAAGCGGCTTTTGGGGCTATAAAAAGGTTTCTATGCCCCGCACAGTGGAAAAAGGCAGGTTGTGGCCCGGCCGGGCCGCCGAGACTGCCCGTGATTCCCGCGGGACTGCTCGGATGACGTGCGGGATTGCGGCCGGGCAGCCTCGGCGCGTCGCGAGAGGGCGTCCGTTCACTGGTAGGCGAGGCTCTCCACCTGATACACGATGAGGTGGTCGCTTGTGTTGTCTATACGCAGCCAGCTCTCGTATGTACCGTTTATCTTGAAGGTGACCGCGGAGAGGTCGATGGTGTCAAAGTAGATGTAGTCGACCGCGCTGCGGTCCTGGACGCTCAGCCCGGCGTCCTGGAACTCGACGAGGTTCACCATGCTCTCCATGCCCGCAGTGCTGTTCGAGAGGTTGCCCTCCAGCCGNTGGAGGAAATCCGGCGCTGAGGCGCTCGGGATGTAGTAGCTCTCGTTCACGTGGCTCCTGAGATTCGAGGTGTTGCTGCCGGAGACGAAGTCGCCATCATACGGGGAGAGGCGGATGGTGTTGGTCACCTTGCCTTCGGTGTACACNACATAAAAGGGGTCTTCGAAGTCGGTGATGGGCACCTGGGAGCTCACCGTCAGGGTGGCGTTCCAGTGGGCGGTGTTGAGGTCGTCTGTGAGATTCACGATGGAGGTCACGGTGAAGGTGACGTCCCAGGGCGACTCCTGCGAGATGTTGAGCTGCGTCACCGTGATGGTGAGGTTGAGCCTCAGCTTCTCCACCTCGGTGCGCATCCGGGAAGTCCAGTTGANGAGGGTGGAGTCGTTCATGAGGGGAGCGACCTGGCCGTCCATTGTCCCGTTGAGGAAGGCGCTGGCGAGCTCGGAGCGGCTGTCGTTGAGGAACTGCCCGGTGGTGACCATTTCCTGCTGGGCGGAGAGCAGCGCCCGGAACCCCGTGATGTAGATGGCGCGCTGCATGTCCCGCTCGAGGTCGTTCAGCAGGGTGTTCATCGCCTGGACACGGTTCTTCGCGACGAACATCTCCTGCTGGTAGGTGTATCTCGTCGAGGTCTGGACCGCATAGACGAGGAAGAGCAGCAGGATGATGGCCGTGAGGCTGTAGAAAATCCCTCTCCGGTTCATCGCCAGGTCCTCACCTCGGCGGTGGTCGGACCCCAGAGGGACGGAACCTCGTCTATCTGGATGCTGTCGACGCTGAGGTCTGCCTGGTCGAACTGGACGTCCAGCCTGCCGTCGTCATCGAAGTCCAGCTGGCTGAAGAGGGCGAACGCGGCGGCATCGTAGGCGTCATCGCCGTTGTAGGTGATGTTGGCGTTGGTGTAGTTGCACGTGACGACCGGAGAGGCCGACGCGGGGATGGCCAGCACGTCCGTGGTGTTGTCCTCGAATTCCACGGTCCAGTTGCAGCCCGCGGCCGTGCTGTAGATACCCCCGTACGGCACCGAGAGGTTGACCAGCGCGGTGTAGATGAGGGTGTTGTTGAGCGAGCAGCCTGTGCTGTTCAGGGGGTCGTCCGCAGTGTCCAGGAAAAGGTCGTTATTGCCTCCCACGAGCAGGTCCGGAGGGACGAACAGCTGGAAGGGGTCCCCCATCAGGGTGTAGTTGGTCGAATACTCCGAGAGGTTGTAGACATTGATTCCATTGACGTCCACGCGGCTGGTCCAGTGCACCCCGCTGTAGGAGGTGACTCTCGCCGACACGACGTCGAAGTTCGGGTCGATGCTCACCGCGGGCGAGCAGCTGGTGAACTTATCTGTCTCCACGCTGAGGGAGATGGTCCCGAACACGCTAGGCGGCGTGTACGTGTACGCGACGTCCAGGTAGCTGTCGCTGAAGAGGGCGGAGGTGCTGACATTCCCGGTAGGGGTGAGGGTCTGCGACTCCTGCACCACAACCCCGGTGAGGATCTGGCTCGCGATCTGCTGGTAGATTGCGTAGAGGTCTGAGACATTCGAGCCGCTGTAGAAATTGGAGCAGTTGTCGCAGCATGCGCTGCGGTTCAGCGAGACGGGGTCCGCGTCCGGCCCGAAGGCGACGGTGTAGATGCTGAACCCGTATGCCTGGTGGGCCCAGCACGCGAATTCGACTGTCTCGTTCTCCGCCTGGCTGTCGCTGCAGCCGCTCCCCGAGAGGCCGTTCTGGTCCATCTCCCCATCGTCCGGGCCGTTGCAGGAATTCGCGTCCCCGTCGCTCATGATGAGCATGGCCTTGCTCGCGCTCACGGTGTCCGCGATGAGCTTCAGGTCCAGCTTCGCCTCATGCTTGTCGTTGTTCCTC
>C687J35174_10007410_pt1 | contig 14108 bp, 23 predicted proteins | sample RifCSPhighO2_01_FD_35174 | JGI IMG/M metagenome (IMG submission 35174) | reverse complement strand
CTCGTAGGAGTTGGCTAGGCTACCTCCTACCTTTTTGGGGGGGGATTATTCGGGCCAGGAATGGCGGATGTGCTCGTAGGAGTTGGCTAGGCTACCTCCTACCTTTTTGTCGGGGTTAAAAATGTTTTGTGGGTCAAAGAGGTGCTTAACTTGGCGGAAGAGCTCTATCACCTCCTTGCCATACATTTTCTCTAGGTAGGGAGTGCGAATGAGACCATCGTTGTGCTCGCCAGTAATAGAGCCGTCAAATTGAATGACCAGTTCATAAACCCGATATGAAAGTTCAGCGATGACTTGCTTGAAGTCCGGGCGAGAGAAGTCCATGAGCGGGATAATATGGAAGTTGCCATCACCAATGTGCCCCGCGATGGTGTAAGTTATGTCGTAACCCTTCATAATCTCGTTCAACTTTGGCAGGAATTCGGGTAAGCGGTTCGGGGCCACGACGATGTCGTCTATGAATGGCGCCGTGTGTTTGCCGTGAACATGCTTACGCAGAAGGTTAAAGCTCTCGCGTCTAATCACCCTGTATTTCTCTTCCTCGGCATCATCTTTGGCTACATGGGTTCGAATATCAAACTCTTTTAACCCTCGTTCGGCTAAATAAGCTTTTTCGTACACCTCTTTCTCTCTATCACCAGAGAACTCGGCCACTAATACAAGCTCCGGTGTACCACCGAAGGCGATCATTTTTATTTCCGGCCAGAACTTAAGGCCAAGAGAAATTAAATTGCGAGCACCTAAGCGCTTGAGCAAGTCGGGCATAAAGCGGACGGCAAGCCTCATTGTGTGGTCATCATAGCTCTCAAAACTTTCGGGTTTATAAGCAAGAACTGCCTCCACAACTTTGGCTAACATATCTAGTTCATCCAGAAAAATAATTAGAAGAGCCGAATGTGCCTTGGGTTTAATTAGTTTAAAAGTAATTTCCGTAACAAAACAGAGTGTGCCTTGCGAACCGNTAATAAGTTTGGTTAGGTCAAAAGTTTTCCCGTCCCAGATATCCCAGAGCATGTAGCCTGCAGAATTTTTGGAAACTTTTGGTTTAGCTTTTGCAATCAATTCCTTATTATCGTCCAAAATTTTGTGCAAATCCCGGTAGAGNTTGCCCTCAAAATTATTTTGTTTTTCTTTTTCTAATAAAGCTGGTAATGTAAGTGGCTCAAATGTGTAATCTTTACCGTCAGACATTACAACCTTGAGCTCTTTGACATAACGCGCNGTCTGCCCATAAGTAAGGGTCTTCTCACCTGCCGAGTTATTGGCCACCATGCCACCAACAGTATTAAGCTCACGCGAGGCTGTATAGCAAGGCAATAGTAAGCCCTTGGCNAATGTAGCCTTCTCAAAATCTCTATAATATGTGCCTGGCAAAACGGTCGCCTCTTTGCNGGTCTCATCGACGTTAATTACGCCCTGAAAGTGAGGCATGAAGTCCACAACCACAGAACTGGTAAGCGGGCCACCTCCCATATCAGTGCCGGCAGCGCGTGCGGTAAGCGAAAGGTTGGGGTAGTGCTTTTTATTCTCGTTCACAAATGTCACAAGACTTTGTACGTCGGCTGAATCCCTAGGAGCTACTACCAAACTTGGCTCAATCTGAAAAATAGATGCGTCCGAAGAAGCCGCGTCAAGCGAAGCTTTATCAGATTTTATCTCTCCCTTAAACACTTGCTGGAGCTCCTCCTCTAATGTCATGTCATATTTATTCACCAGAAAACATTTGGAGATAATGGGTGGCTACTTTTTCCACTGCTTCAAGAGCCCCGTGAGCCACTTTATATGGGGCTACTTCGTTGGGATATTTCTCCAAGTGCGTCAGTATAGCGTCCCGCCAAGCCTTGCGTAACTCGGTTGAAATGTGAACCTCGCTTATGCCAGCTTTGATTGTCTCACGAATATTGGGTGTACCGGAGCCACCGTGAAGCACTAGGGGCACTCTCACGTGTTTTGCAATCTCACAAATCAGTTCGGTGTTAAGGGCTGGGTCGCTTGCGCCTCGGAGCATTCCGTGAATATTACCGACGGCCGGCGCAAAGAGGTCCACTCCGGTTTCCTCTACAAACCTTTTCGCATCACTGACACTTGTTGTTTCGATACCGTTCGGCAAGACATCGCGAACCATACTACCCTCACCAATATAACCGAGTTCGCCTTCAATCAAAATATCTCGCCCGGTCACTCTTCCCACATCGCGGGCATATAGAACACATTGTTTTGTAATCTTTATGTTTTCATCTATAGGCAACTTGGCTCCGTCAAAAATGACAGAATCAAACCCAGCATCAATGGCAGACTTTACTCGCTCAAACGAATAGTTATGGTCAGCATTTAGGAATACATTATACTCATCCTCTCGCAAGCTCTTCACCAAAGCCACGGCTTGATTTAGACCCACCCAATCTTGCTCGTGTTCGGCTAAGCCAAGGATAACGGGTACTCCAAGTTTCCCAGCCGCATTTACCACACCCCAAAACATCTCAAAATTAGCGAAGTTGAAGTGCCCAATAGCCTTCCTTTCTCTTCTCGCCCCTTCTAGTATCTCCCTATATGTTTTCACACATAAAGTGTAGCACAAATTTTATCTCCAAATCTTGTAAAACACTCTGTCACCACTCGTGCAATTTGCCGGCTTGGCGCTCTATCTTGTCGGCTAGACGCAAACGCCTAATCATAAATGGGGTTAATATCTTGTGGTGAATTGATTTATCTAGCGCCTCCGATAGCCACCATAAATCTTGTGTTGAAGTAACCCAGGATGTGTCTGGGAGGAGCGAGAGGTCAAAGGGGTTGCTATAAGCACGAAGGGTCTTCTTGCCGTTATCAAGGAAGTATTCGTGAAAGTAGCTCATGGCCAGTTCGCGCACACTTTTGTACACCGGTTCACGGTAACGCAAAACAATATGGTTTGTTTTACTTATTGCGCCCCAATGGCCATCAACTTTAAAGAGTGTTACAACGTGGTCAAAGTCGTAATCAGTTGAAACTAAATCAAGTAAAAATGGGTGTTCACCGTGATACCACAAGGCAAGAGCGGCTAAAAGAGCGCCTTCAATACAATGCGCTTCCTTAACTAGAAGTACGCGCCGTGGCGAACGCAAGGTTATGCCAGAGTGCTCAAAATTCTTGGGAAGTGTATTGAGATAATCCTGAATTTTAATGGGTGTATTGAGAGCAAATAACACTCGCTTCTCATCCCTTGTGAACTCAATGATTTTTTTAATATCCCGCAAGTTTTTTGAAATTGGCGGACTCGATTGCCTCAATTTTTTTCAGACGCCTAACATGACGCTCCTCACCAGAAAATTTTGTATCAAGCCAAAGCTTAAGAGCCTCCTTAGCTTCGACCTCGTTCACAAAACCAGCTCCGAGCGAGAGCACATTTGCATCATTATGTTCCCTAGACAACTTTATTATATCCTTAGTCCCCCCATTATAAACTGCTGTTCGGACATGGAAATACTTATTGCAAACTATCGCCTCGCCCTCACCCGTAAAACCAAGAACAATGCCTAAACTCTCAGACTGGGCAGAAATCAGCTCTCCTACCTTTGACACATAATCTGGGTAATCGTCATCAGCAACGTAAGCGCTTGGACCAAGGTCGCCAAACTCATAACCCCAGTTGCGAAGCCAGACCTTTATTTTACCTTTTAACTCGTAGCCCTTATGGTCACTCGCTAGGTAAATCATGTTTGATATTTTGATTACCAACTACCAGAAGAACCACCGCCACCAGAACCACCGCCACCAAAGCCACCGAATCCCCCTCCTCTACCGCCATGGCTTCCCCCTCCCCCTATCCACCACGGAGGAATGTGGCCAGACTTCTTTGAACTAGAATATGCTCTTGAAACGAGGAAATCAAAGAGTAAGCCGAGTGGCACCAAAACAATAAGAGATAGGGCAAGCCAAACAACTGAACTCAAAATAGACCCTGCCAATACAGCCACGACCCCGCCCACAACTCCACCCGCCCACCACGACTTGGACCTTGCAAGAATGCTGGCAAGATACATTATAAAGAATGCTGCGACGTACAGAAGAAAGAAAGAATTGAAAATTCCATTTCCCGTAGAAAGACCGTTATCATCTGCTATATATTCACCCCGAGTGGCTAAAATGATTGCCTCCACCGCCTCATTGACGCCCGCATAATAATCACCCTCGCGGAAAGCTGGCGTCAGGATTGTGCGCATAATACTTCCGCTTATGGCGTCGGTAAGCGCGCCCTCAAGACCATAGCCCACTTCTATTCGCATCTTGCGGTCCTCTTTTGCGATAAGCAATAAGACCCCGTTGTCAGTTTTGGGCTTTCCTATTCCCCATTCTTGGAAAAGTTTATCTGCGTAGTTCTCTACTGCATCACCCTCAAGCGAACTTATGGTTACTACCGAAATTTCATTGGTGCTCGTGGCCTCAAAGTCAGAAAGCTTTCTTTCTAGCAAGCTCTTTTGTTCGGTGCTAAAAAGATTTGCGTAATCATTAACGAAGCCCGTTGGAGTCCCCGGTGATACATAGGCAAGGCTAGGCGCCGGCAACAGAAACAGCGTCAGGAAAATAAGGCGGAAAATGTTCCGCGTAGGACGCATGTTAGAGGTTAACTTTTGGGGCAATCGAAGATCCCTCTACTGCCTCAAAGTATGCCCGAACGTTAAAGCCAAAGATGCCGGCCATGAGGTTGGCGGGGAACGACTTAATTTTGGCATTATAGGTCTTAACCAATTCGTTAAAGCGGCCACGCTCCACGCTTACTCTGTTTTCTGTGCCCTCAAGCTGGCTCATGAGAGTAAGTACGGTTTCGGAACTCCTCAAAACAGGATAATTCTCCATTACGGCAATCAATCTTCCGAAGGCACTCTCTACGGCGCTGGCCGCGGCCACTTTATCGTTCACATTTACAGCTCCTGTATAACGAGTACGCGCCTCTGCAATGGCAGTGAATACGGCTGTCTCCTGCTTCATAATCCCTTGCACAGAAGCAACAAGGTTAGGAATAAGGTCAAATCTCCTCTGATATTGTGTTTCTACTTGAGCCCATTGGCCGTCAATACTCTCACCAAGTTTAATGAAGCCGTTGTAAAAACTTACCAAATAACCACCAACTACTACCACAAGGACAAGGATGACCAACAAATTCTTTTTCATAGCTCTTATTGATATTAGTTTATTATCCTCCAACTATAGCATGTCCACCGCCCGGCAACTATACTGGACACAAACTTCACTTCATGTTAGTTTCTAAGATAGAAAGGCCATCCCAATGGAGGTAGCGACTAGAACCATCGATTTCAATGGCAAAGAGATAGTAGTCGTAATCGCAACTCACGGCGGAATAAGGTATGTCGTACTCTCAAAAAACGAGGGGCGGAATCTCGTCTGCAGACTTAATACCCAAAGACAAGCGAGTGCCACCGACATCGCCATCTTGAGTTTGGGGATAAAAGAAAGCGAGCTTGCTCTAACCGGGGAAGACCTAGAATCCGGTATTGGCGAGCTTCTCGACGCGCAGATTGGTGAGGGCTACACGAGACTTATGTGAACCCCCACCGAAATAAGAGCAAAACAGAAGGCGCCCCGAGACACGGGGCGCCTATCTTACTTTCATTTCCATATACACAAATAACACCTAGTGATGGCCTGTCCAACCCGGGGTGGTCTTGGGAACATCTCCCTTTTCTTTCTTGTAATCGCCCATAGAATCAAGCCATATCCGACGCTCATCATCGTCACCAAAGTCTTCAGTAGCCAAAGCATTTTTTAATCTCTCATACGCGTATAGTGTAATTCTCTGCAGAGCTTCATTGTCGTGCCCAAACTCTCTCAATACCTCGTTTGGTATTCCCCCTTGGTTTTTGCCAGCACCTTCGTTGGCAATTCCGGATTCTTGTTGCAACATAGGTTAATTTTATTTCTAACTATTTTGGTTTCTTGGGNTTCTTTTTCTCCTTTCTCTTGTCTTGTCCTTTNGCCATNGAATTATGATAGGTGGGCGGATACTAATTTTGTCATCTCAAACATATTGACGACCTTTTTGCCACCGAAGACCCTTAGTAGGTTTTCGTCAGCATTAATGTTGCGCTTGTTCTTTTCGTCTTGGAGCTTGTTCTTCTTAATATACACCCAAAGCGCCTTAACCACCTCGGAACGGGGCATGGGGCCCTTGCCAACAACTGCCGCTAGGTCATCGCTGACACTAAGGGGCTTCATGAATGCAGAGTTCTCTTTTGCCATATTGTTTATTACTTCTAATTTATAGTGTCTCTATTATAGCTCATTCCTGNAAAAATTGTCNAGCAAACAAGATTTGCCTTTGTTTTATGTGCTACTTTATGANTTCAATAATCTTGTTGCNAGAGCTGTGGCCGGTTTAGGTCAAAACACCCCAAAGTGGTGGGCGCTGAAAAATAAGGTGAGAGCCAATACGCCTAAAACAACAATGACCAATAGGCTACGTAACGCATTCCTTATGCGTTTCTCGTTATCTGAAAGAGTGAAGTAAAAAATAATCAGAAAGAGCGCGAATAATACGACAGAGAAAATGCTCTTGGTGGTCCAATGATGACCCGAGACACTTTTTAGCCAATCCTTAAGCGGGACATAGAGCTCGGCCCAAATGGTTATGGCAGTAACGAAAACAACATTTAATATGGCGGAGTAGGCCGAGGCTATCGCAAGTTTTATTTTATTATTGCTCATGTTAGCTTATTGCTCCCCAACGAGCCGCCGCAGAAATGACAAACCCCATCGCGCCAATTAACAACCCTAGTGTGGCCACAAATATAGTAAGCCAAATTGTTGCTCGTCGCACACCCAACTTCTCCATCTCATCATCAGAGAGCAGGGTGAGAAAGAAAACGGTTGTGGCCATGGGAATGATAAATAGGAAAATGTGCTCCTTTACCTCCATAACAATATTGTGAGCCCAGGGGGCGAGACCCGCTTTGATAACGGGCTTGACCAANGAGCCGTAGAAAACTACGTANTANTAGCCACCGGCAATCCANCTTGCAATGAAAGAAACTAGGCCGACAAACGCAGTGATGGCGCGACTCTTAATGGAACCACCCTTGTCCCAAAACTTGCCCAGAAGCCACAGGAAAGCGTCAATACCTATGATGGCAAAACCGAGATGTAGTCCTATCAAAACGGGTTTTGTTTGCAATAAAGAAAGCATATCCATACGAGTAAATTGTACACCCGTTCACCTTGCTTTTGCGAGTAACCAATCCACAAACACGATCTTTTTCCTTGCCAGTAGCTATCTTGTGGTAACAGTTGAGTACAGATTTAATCATTGGAACTAGAACCTGTTCAAGTTGTTTATCAGCATCCATTTTGGTTACGTTTCGCACTAATTACCTTGTTTTTGATTTTTCTTGACATTTCCGCTAATATACCTTTAGTAGCCAACCCGATAGTCGGGCTGGNATTGTACATTCCCAACCAAAAAAGGAGAGAAACGACATGAACAACAGAAACTTCCGACAAATGCTGGAGGCTCAATGGTCTCGCGGCAACTTCGTTTGCGTCGGACTCGATAGCAAGTTCGGCAAGATTCCCGAATGTGTAGTCAGGGGTGTCATGGACGATCCTAGACGGGGTCCTGAATCTCTGCGTGGCGATAGACTCGCCACAGAGTGTATCGTCGCGTTCAACCACGCAATCGTGGAAGCGACGAGAGACATCGTATGCGCCTACAAGCCGAATCCTGCGTTTTACGAGGCGCACGGCGACGAGGGCATCGGTGCTTTGCAACGAACCATCGCGGACATCCAGCGGCTAGCGCCGGATGTTCCTGTGGTTCTCGACGCCAAGCGTGCGGACATCGGCAACACTAACGCTGGCTATGTGGATGCGGCGTTCGGCTTTCTGCGTGCGGACGCTATCACGGTTCATCCGTATCTTGGGGCAGAAGCACTTCAGCCGTTTCTCGCGCGAGCGGAGAAAGGTGTCATCGTACTTTGTCGCACTTCCAATCCGGGCGCAGGCGAGTTTCAGGATCAGCATGTATATCTCACCGAGGAAGAGTGCCAAGCGCTTTTCTACAACGAGTTCACGGGCGAATGCACTCGCGACATTCCGAACGATCCGATCACGATGCCGCTCTATCAGTATGTTGCGCTCCGTGTAGCCAACCACTGGAACAAGAACGGCAACTGCGCACTCGTCGTCGGTGCAACGTACCCAGATGAACTCCGTGAAGTGCGCGAGATCGTTGGTGACATGCCGATTCTCATTCCGGGCATTGGCGCGCAAGGCGGCGACGTGGAGAAAACTGTTTCAGCTGGCAAGGACAGTCGCGGACAGGGCATTATCGTCAACTCCTCGCGCGGCATCATCTTCGCCTCGAAGGGCGCGGACTTCGCGGAAGCGACCCGCCGCGAAACTGAGAATCTCCGTGATCTCATCAACCAGTACCGATAGAAAGGAGAAACCATGAACGAGCAAGAAGTTCTACAAGTCCTCGGAAAAGTCGGAGCGGTCATCGCCGACAGCCACATCGTCTACACGTCCGGCAAGCACGGCATGGCGTACGTCAACAAAGATGCGGTCTATCCGCATACCGCGGAAACGTCTCGCCTCTGCCGCGCAATCGCCGAGCGGTTTGCGGACGACAAGGTGGAAGTTGTAATCGCGCCAGCAATCGGTGGCGTGATTCTGTCGCAGTGGACGGCGCATCATCTCTCCGAGATGAATGGCCACGAAGTGTTTGGTGTCTACGCCGAGAAGTCCGAAGGCGGAGACACCTTCGTAATCAAGCGTGGCTACGACAAACTCATCGCTGGCAAGAATGTTCTGGTGGTTGAAGATGTTCTCACTACTGGTGGCTCTGCCAAGAAAGTAGTCGAAGCCACGCGAGCAATCGGTGGCAATGTCATCGGTCTCGGCGTTCTGTGCAACCGCGGAGGAATCACGCCACAAGACGTGGCCGATGTTCCGAAACTCACATCACTCGTGAACGTGAAGCTCGACGCATGGGATGAGGCAACTTGTCCGCTCTGCAAGAAGAACGTTCCAGTGAATACGGATGTCGGGAAAGGGCGTGAGTTCGTCGCGCGGAAGCAGGCATGAATCCGTAACGAGTTCTCTGGGTTCGCCATGCCGCGTCTCCTCTTCGACCTCATCACCACCCAGGCGGGGATGGATCAGGAACTTTTCCCCGCCTTCCTTCGGCTCCGAAAACAGCACGCCGGATTCTAACCATCGTCATCCTCACAGGCCTAGCAGTGCTCTCTTGGGAGAGAAAAGCTAGGCCTTACATTTTTTTCTAACCCCAAAAATCAGTGGGATCCATATAAAAATAACCTCTCATTAAACTTCAGCAGACTAGGATGGGAAAGTTTTGATAAGGCAAATGTGGTGTCCGGATGGCAAGGTCAGTTATTGCTTCTTACTTACTTTCTTTGTTGCCTTTTTAGTGGCTGACTTTTTGGCATCCCTTAGAACTACNTCTATCGACTTGTTNTCAACTGGTGCTGTTAGTTTGGCTGACTGTTGCGCTTGAGCTAATGCCTGCACGGCCAAGATAAGGCGTTCNAGTNTTACGTTTATTTGTTCAAGTTGTTTTTTGAGCTCGTTATTGCCAGCGTTNCTTGTCGCCACAAAGCTGGGTGCTTGGTACGGCGCGCTCGAACGCATGGGCGCACCCCCGCCATAGCGGGGCGAGTCTCCTTCAAAACCACGACTATTGCCCCTATCGCCCGCTTGTCGGCCAAGCTCTCGGCCACCGCCTTGTTTGGCGAAGCAGTCACGACAGAAAACTGGCTTGTCGCCTGTCGGCCTAAAAGGCACTTGGCAGGCATTGCCACAGCTACTACAAGTAGCATCGTGCATCTCTTTGGGTCTGTCATTTCCCGACCTAAAACCGCCTCCTCTAGGTTTAAATCCCCCACCCCCGCCACCTCTATTACCTCTGTCAAAACCTGCCATATGTTTACTTATTGAATTAATAAGATTACCTATTGAACAATATGTAAAGACTATCAGTAATTACGAGAATAGCAAGGTTTTAATTACCAGTTACTTTTTACTTTATCACCAAGCATGGAAAGAAACCCCCTCCGATGATTCGCAATATATTTAGACCGACTGCTCAAATTGTTTGAGCGCGACGGGAGAATTCCGTCGCGCTCTAGTGGTTGAGGGTCGGCCACCGTCATCAGCGACTCCGCGCGACGGGAACGGGCTCCCTAAAGCCACCTATCACATCCAGATAGGTAGCTTCGCTACTTATCATTGCCAGCACATCTTCCATGGTAGCCTCACCACGCAAGATTGTGATGGCCTCCGCGTCAAGTGTGGACACCGGCTCTGGTAACGCAAGCCGTTTCTTGTGGCCATTCCCGCCCTTTGCTCTCATGGGACCTCCTTTCCCAAACACTAGATTAGCATAAAAGGCAAAGATTGGCTACACTGTCAAGGTGAATAAACAAGTAATGGGATGAATAAACTAGCTCGTTGCGCTTGGCCGGGGAACGACGAGCAAATGCTCCGTTACCACGACACGGAATGGGGTGTGCCCTGCCACGACGACAAGAAACTTTTTGAGTATGTTGTGCTGGACACTTTCCAAGCCGGACTCTCTTGGCAGATTGTATTGCACAAGAGAGCAGGCTTTCGCAAAGCCTTTGCCAAGTTTAATCCCAAGCTCATTGCCAAGTTTAAGGCATCTGATGTAACGAGACTGATGAAAGACACTGGCATAATCCGCAACAGGTTGAAAATTAAAGCGACAATATCAAACGCTAGTGCGTATTTGGCAATACAAAAAGACTTCGGCACTTTCGCCAATTATTTGTGGCAGTTTGTTGGAGGCAAACCAATCGTGAATAAGTGGAAGAATCAATCCCACCTGCGCTCACATTCCAAGGAATCAGACACCATGAGCAAAGACCTGAAGAAGCGTGGTTTCAAATTTGTGGGCACAACAATCTGTTACGCCTTCATGCAGGGCGCCGGCCTCGTGGGCGACCATCTTGTAACATGCTTCCGCCACAGGGAAGTTATGCGCCTTTTTCGGTGAAAAATTCTGGTTTATTTTATTTCCACTTTAGCTCTGGCATCCTTCATCACGCCCGCCCAAAATACTAGTGAGTCTAGTATTGCGTTAGCGCTTTTTGCCTGAATTTCGGTAAATTTATAGCTACCCTTGTCATCAAGATTCTCCCAGTAGTTTGGTAACATAAGTTGCTCGCGCAAATCATACATCTTCAGTTCCCCAGCTACTCCCCGCAAATGCTCCACGGCTCGCGAGCCACCAGCCAGAGAACCGTAACTAACAAAGGATACGGGCTTGTAAGCCCATTCTTGATTTAGAAAATCTATGGCGTTCTTAATTGCGCCTGGAATTGAGTGATTGTATTCGGGGGTTACTATCACAAAGCCGTCTGCCTCATCTATCATCGTGGACCACTTCTTTGTATGCTCTTTGTCGTACTTCTTAAACATCGCTGGTATAGCTTCGTCATATATCGGCAGGTTAATCTCGGCCAAATCTAGAACCTCCACAGCCATATCAGTTCGCTTTTTAGCTATTTCGGCCAACCACTTGACTGGCTGGGTGTTGAAACGGCCAGGTCGCGTGGAGCCAGCAATAATTTTTATCTTAATCATAAATTAATAGTGTTTGAATAGTAATGAAGTGTAATCTTAGCACAAAATTACTTTGGGCGCTCATAGCAAGCAATGAGAGTGGCTGTGGCTAAAATATGACCAGACATAAGTTTCTCTAACTTAAATGATGTAGCTCCAGGACCTCGGTCAAATAAAGTATCAAGAGCATAAAGCTTGAAGAAATAGCGATGCTCGCGGTCTGGCGGGCAAGGACCAGTGTATTTAGTATCACCGCTTGAGTTAAATCCCCCAAGGCCGACCTTCTCGCCTCTTGGCACGGCACGACAATCGATGGGTATGTTGTACAAAACCCAGTGGTCAAACTTTTCTATGCCCAATCTTTTCTTAACAATGTCGGGAATATCCGGGTCATCCACAATCAACGCAAATGACTTGGTGCCATCAGGCACCTCCTCCCAAACGAGTGCCGGGCTAACCCCCTCACCATCGCAGGTGTACTCTTTTGGAATTTTATCTCCTTCCCCAAAATCAAGGGCGTTAATCTTCATATCGTTTTATTATTGTATTCTACACTAGCACAACAATAAGTGAACGTTCGTGACCATAAACTTCCGGATTTTTTGCATTCATCTCTTTTTCAAAGTTTGTAACACGAGCCTCAAGCGATTTGTCCCATATTCCCAAAATGTTCAGGAAGCTGTCATTCTTCATGTATCCCTCAAAGCCGTCCGTAAAAACACAAACCCTATCGCTCTCGCTTAATTCGTACGCCCCAAAATTAACTTGCTCAATCATTCGCTCCTCGCCATTAATGACGGCATATGGTTGGCAGGACCCGGAAGTCATGTGGAGCAATTTCATGTTTTTATCAAAATGGGCCACGAAGGAATCACAGATGCGTGCCCAATAGACGCGCCNTTCCTTAATAATCGCGAAGGCGCCAGTGGCGGCGTAATAGCCAGTCGGATTGCCTGCGTACTCACTCTTACCTAACTTCTTGTTGTATTTTGCAACCTCGGCATTGGCCTCTGTGAAAACCTGCTTGATAGCATTATCCGCTGACAAATCATATGTTTCTTGAGCGCTTCTGACCACCGCCTGGCAAAAAATTCTTGCCACTTCTAGGGCAGGCGAAGGATTGGGATACCTAATTCCATTCTTAACAAACTTCCTAAAATCAAGAGTAACCCCATCGGCAAGGACAAAAACCGGCGGATTCTCCGATGCTATCAAGTAATCTTCCCGCGGATGCTTGTATTGCTGGGGTAACTTGTCAAGCAGACCTCGTTTTTCGGCAAATTCATGCACCGCTTCAGCTGTAGTCTCTCCATAGAAGGTTAAGAATCTCATTCCCCCATTTTACCACCTAACCACTACACAACAATTATCCTTAACATTTATNNACATTCCAACATTCTAGCGAATGTTGGAATGTTATAAACGATTCTTTGAAATTACAGTTTCGTATACGACAAAGATTGGAGTTGAGATAACCATAATCCAGAAATGGATCATGCCAAAGAGTGCGGGGTAAAGCCAGAGAAGTCCGGCGAAGTCGTCAAGTCCAATGTTTGGAGTAAAAGCAAACACTCCGAGCACGAACAGGATGGAACTAACCATGGTGGCCATTGTTATAATCAACAAAGTAAGAATTATAGAATAAACAACCTTGATCCAACCTCTCCGTAATTCCTTGCGCCGTTTATAAAGCATTACAATTACAAAAATAGAAAATGCAACACCCACTAGAAAATATGCGTTTGGCCAGCCTCTCGTGAAAGGCGACACGCTTATAACATTACTTGCAATTGCAAGAAGGAGCGCGATTATGTATTTCCATTTCGGAGGCATTTTTTATTCCAAACTTCCATTACTCTTCTGTTCTTTAACTATAACTATATCACATAGAAATACGTTTCTGGCCAACTTTCCTTCCTAGAAACCTTTATGTTTTAGGATGTTAAGTACTTAGCTTTGCTCATTGTAGCTTTTTGCAAAATACTAGAATAGAGTTAGCCCGAGGTGTCAGTTTGTGGAGTACATACGGACCATCGTTGCGTTTCATTACCAGGCCTGCAATCTCAAGCTTACGAATGTGGTCGGATGCATTCTCATAGCCGATCTTGAGTTTCTCTGTGATGTCACTCACTGAAAGTTCCGCCTTGGCACTTAGTAACTCCAGAATTTTCAGCCGATTGTGATTGGCGAATCCTTTCACCACCCTTTCAGTTTTCCTAAAATCAATGGCCATGACCAAATTATAGCATTTTGCAAAATGTTAATTTTGAGTTTTTGGTTGACTGGCTTCAAACATGGCGAACATGAGTTCACCTTCGGTTGGCACCCTGCCCTCCACCTTGCACTTTTTCTCAAGTCGGCAAACCGCGCAATCATCGTAAGGTGCAAAAGCCGACCCGTCATAATTGGCGCCCACTAAATATTTTCCCTCCTTATCCAACTTAGTCTGATTGAAATTATTTTTATTCATTATAGTCATCATAACATACTATTTCGCACATGCGAGATACGCA
>C687J35174_10007400_pt1 | contig 14122 bp, 14 predicted proteins | sample RifCSPhighO2_01_FD_35174 | JGI IMG/M metagenome (IMG submission 35174) | reverse complement strand
TAAGGAAATGAAGGATTTCAGGGATTACTGTCTTTTGAATAAAATACCAAACATTGGTAAGCTCGAAATAAAATTTTAATTATAAAATATAATGAAAAAAGATTTTAAACCATTCAGAATCGGAACAGTTTTCAACCCGATAGGAGCGAGGTTTTCTGGCGTAAATCCTACGCTAAAAAGCGTTAGTATAAGGTTCCCCAGCCGCCTGAACGCCATGGCTCTGGATCCCGGTAAAATAACCACCAATAAAAATTTGGTGTATAGCCCAGGCGAAGTTATTTTTGTCGTTAAAATATATAAAGATATTTATGTAAGGGTTACCGATAAAAAGGGTGAGATAGAAATATCTCAATCATCTCGTCGCCAGTCGCTTATAAAACACACGATTTTTTTAATGAGGGGTGCTTTAAGCGTAGATGACGGACTGTATGTTGATGTAAAAAATAAAACAGAATTAAAACACTGCGGCCTGGGTTCTAGTAGCAGTTTGATTGCTGGAGTTGCGGCTGCAATAAACGAGCTTTATGGCAACCCGATAAGATTAGATTTGTTGGCGAGATACGCCGCCCAAAATCATGGGGAAGAAATAAGCGGAAGCGACGAAGATTTGGTTCCGGTTCAGTGTATAGGGGGCTCCGCCATAGGCGGATTTTTTGATGGCGGTCTAAAAGTTATATCCGGCGAAACGTGTCTCATTCAGTCAATGCGTATTCCCCAAAAATACAAAGCCGTAATTGGTTTTCCAAAAGATCTTAAGGAGAGAGACTCAAGAATAATGATGGATCTTGAAATAAAAAGTTTTGATAAGTTCCTGAAAACCGGAATAAAGTTTGGAAAGCAAATTGCATATAATATTCTTCATAAAATGCTTCCAGCCATGGTTACGGGTGATATTAATACCATCGGAGACGTAATCTTCGATTATAGGTTTAATATGGGAAGTATTAAAAACTGTTCTTTTGGATATCCGGGATTAGTTAAACTGACTAACAAGCTCGCCGCCTTAAAGAAGAACGGCTCGGCGGAAGTTCTGGCCATTTCCTCAGTTGGTCCGGGAGTATTTGCGATTACTGATAATCCTGAAGTTTGCGAAAAGGAATTTATAAAAAACAACCTTATAACAAAGGTTGTTCCCATAGAGAACGATAAATATAAAATAATGGAAGCGCGTAGCTAATCGATGAAGATCATTTTTTAATATTTATAGGTCTGTCTTTTTTCCGGATATCAGCCACTTCGCGATTTTTTGATAGTTTTTATTCCATGTTTCAATCCTTTCTTCCTCCGGATATTCGGCCAATGTTCTATTCTCGTTCTCTAATATAATTATTTTGGACCACCCTTTTTGTAATTGCCCTTTTTCTTCCGTAGAGAACCTAATTGGCACCTTAAAAATCCATTCTTTGACAAATCCATCGGGTTCGGCATAAACTGTAGCTATTTCGAAATAGCCCGTTCTGTCAGATTCTTCTTTAAGTATTTTTAGAACTTCGCTGGCCAGCATTTTTTTTTCAACATAATTAGTATATGGGCCAGGGATTCCGATGGCATTTATAAATAAACTGTGGTCTTCCCGTATGACTGGAATATTTAATTCTTTTGAAGCTTGAATAGCGGTAAACTTGGCTATTTCTAGGCTATTTTCTGCCTGGATTTCCGGATAATCTTTATCCAAAAAATATGCCTCTATATTATATTTATCAAAGGTTTTTTTAGCCACAGTTCTTTTGCCTGGATTTTTTGTTAGGATATTTACTTTTACATTATTCATATTATTTTATTCATTAAAGCACAATAAGTTCTGTTTGACAATACATTTTTCGCATATTAGAATGTATTCGTATCGGAAAATATTCCGTTCCTTTAAAAATCTCAAACAGGAGGTCTACATGCTGAAGGAAGAAGCTATAAGCGCCCTTATAAAGGAGCAAGAAGAGAGGATTAAAAACCTCGAGCAATCCCTTGGGAGTACCGAGAGGGATGTGGTTGACGCTCCCGGGCACAACACATCTCACTCTGACACTATGAAATTTCAGCATAGCGGCTTGCATCTCGGAATCCAAAAGCAACTTTTTGAGGCCCAAGCCATTTTAGCAATTCTTCGTGAAAGTTCCCTTAGTTGTGTCCGAATTCGTCCAAGAGGGGAGTTTGTTTGCCTTACAGGATCAAGAAACCGAATCCCTTAATATATACCTACTTGTTGCTGAAGGAGGAGGGGTATCGGCAGAGATTGGAAATGAAAGAGTCTTGGTGATTTCGAGCCAAGCACCCATAGCCAAGTTGGTGGTGGGCAGAATAAAAGGAGAAGCGATCTTAAATAAGGGTAAAATCCTGACGATAATAGACATAAAATAGAAAGACCCGAACCCTGGTGGAAAGCATCTGAGGGTTCTTTTTTTTGAAAAAAACAGCGAACAATATGCCTCTTTTTTTATGCCAGTCGTATTGAAAAATCGTCTTTTTGTGATATGATGGAAAAATACGATAAAAAATATCCCCAATACGGTTTTGCAAAACACAAAGGTTACGGGACGGCTTTTCATATGCAAAAAATCCGCGAATTCGGCCTCTGCAAAATTCATAGAAAATCATTCTGTTCTTCGTAACCGTGGTTTTTTTAGGTTTCTGCAAAAGGGTTGACTTTTTTTGTAAACCTGTTAGTTTGAATATAGTTCGCTGGGAGTGTTTTCTGGCTTTGACAATGAACCAGTAGAAAGGATATTAACATGGATATGCCGATTACCGAGAAAGATCTCTATAGACGCAACGGATTTGTTTCAATTTACGTCTGTATGACACACAAGTGTAATCTAGCGTGCGGGCATTGTTACAATCAAGTCGCTAGGCGTGATCACCTTACGCATGCCAAGATTACGGCCGTTCAGTCACGCCGTATTGTTGACGAAGTTAATGGGTGTAATTTTGCCCATCCGTTTTACGACCTCAGCGGCGGCGAATTAATGTTGTTGTCGGACTGGCAGGAATCACTGGAAGTGTTCCTGAGCACCGGAAGAGAGGTGTCAGTAAATACCAACGGCACTTTGGTTGACGAAGACGCTGTTAAGCGGCTTGTCGCCCTTGATCGGAGTTTTCCAAACCGGCTGTTTCTTTCTGTCTCGCTGGACAGCCATGACCCTGAAATCAATCTCAGAAGTCGTCCTGGAGCCGCTTCAAACAATGTTTTTGCAGCAATGGAATTATTGCATAAGCATAGGTTGCATTTCCGAGCGGCCATTACGTTGACAAGTATTAACAGACCGACGATAGTTGAAACGGTTCGCTTCATCGTGAAAAATTATACGCGGGAGTTCATTGTTGGAGTTCTGCGTCCGGTTTTTCCTATGACAAGTGAAAATCTCGCACTGTTGGTTTCTCTTCCCGATGTCCAAAGCACGAAGGTCGAAATTTTGAAGCTACGGGAGGATCTTGGTCCGCTTACCATGTTTCACACTCTTGACTCAACCGGACGGGCTTTTTGTAGGGCGGGACTTGACCGTCTTAATATCGAACCGAATGGTGATGTGACGGCGTGCTATACATTGCAGGGACCAGACAATGTGGTTGGCAATGTTTTTAAGGAGTCGTTGCGCGGAATTGTGCAACGGTTGCATACTGCCAACTCTGGCAGGGATATCAGGTGTCTGCTTTGCGAGCATCAGGGAAAATATTGGGGAGAAGTTCCGGCTAACCTGAAATTGGGCTTATCAATAACGATGCGTTAGCAAACAGACGATGCTCTTGTTGGGTATCGTCTTTTTTTACGCCCGTTATTGAAAAAATCGTCTTTTTGCGATATAAAGAAAAAGTACAAAATAAAGTGAAAAATATAAAAATAATTGAACAATATACAACCGAAGAATTAAGTGATGGCGATTTTGTTTTTGAAACAGAAAAAAATTGGGAGAGTAGACCCGCATGGATAAGGATTATTAAGCAAAACAGGCCAATAGGCAGGTTTGCGCGCATACAGATACCAAAAACTGGAGAAATTCTTTATAGAGCTTTCGGCCGCTATTTTATTCCTTATGATTATACTAATGCCGAAGAACAGCTGTTTATGGATGCAATGGCAGGGGAATATGACCAAATGGTGGCTGATCAATTTAATGCTCCTATGGCAAAGGCGCTAATTTCGCAGTTGCCATTAAAAAAAATTGATGAAACCGCTCATATTCTTGATATGGGTTGCGGTACAGGAATTTTAACAGAACTTTTAATAAAAGAAGGATTTTTAAAGTTAACTTTAGTTGATTTCTCAAAAGAAATGTTGATTCAGGCGGAGAAAAAACTTAGAAATCATAAAACTATAAATTATGAATCCCTTGATGTTACGAAAAAGTTGCCAAAAGGAAAATTTGACTTAGTTTTGAGCGTTATGTTGTTTAACACCTTTGATGACAAAACTACAGATAAAATTTTAAGCCGTCTTGTAAAACAAATGCCGAGGAATGCTTTGTTCGGTGTCCTGGAAGATTCAAAAAAACCTGCCTATACAAAATATTTCGACCCTCTTCTCGATAAAGTATTTAATGTGGGTCTTCGCGAAAAATACATTTTCGTTGGAATTAAAAAGTAATTTTAGGACAATGAAAAACAAGCCAAATATAGTTGCCATAATTGGAGCGTATCCCGACATTGGCAAGGGTATTTTTGCTGGCTCGTTGTGTTATTTATTACAAGAATCTGGGTTTTCTGTGTCTCCTCTTAAGTTTGACGGTTATATAAATTATTCTAGCGGAACGATGAATCCGTACCATGGCGAAGGCAGCTCTAAATACAACGAGGAAGAGGTTTTTGTTTTATACGACGGATATGAAGGGGATGCAGATTCGGGGTATTACGAAAGATTCACCCATAATATTTTTAGTAACAGATCAAACATGACAAACGGGCGGTTATTTTCTATTATCCACGACATGGAAAACGAAAATAAATTAAAACACGGACAAATATTTACTTACAGATATATAAGAAAAATAGTCTCAGATTGGATTTTGGAAGAAGCAAAAAATTCAGACGTAACCGTGATGGAAATAGGCGGAACTATTGGCGATAAAGAAAGTGAGATATTATTTGATACGCTAAACTTGCTCAAGTCTCAGCAGAAAATAGCGGTATACACAATTATGATTTCTCCGTATTTCGTGCACACCGAATCGGCAGGGTTGGAGATGTCATATCGTTCGAAAATTACCAGGCAAGCGTTTGAAAGGTCTTGGCGTTTAGGACTAATGCCAAATGCAATAGTATTTAGGGTTCCAAAAAACTTGCAGATACCTCGCAATGATTTAGATTTAATTGGGAGTGACACTGGCCTACAGGATGAAAAAGATGTCTATCTTGATCCCGATTTTGACAATATTTATGAACTCCCAAAATACATGCACGATCAGTCTCTCGACAAAAATATACTGAAATACTTCGGGTTGAATAAATTATTTGTTAGAAAGACCGGTCGTCTTGAAAAATATATGCAGGGAATGAAATCTGCTAAAAAAGAATTATTGCTCGGTGTGTTTGGTAAAACCGTATCTGATGACTCCTTCGTTTCTTTGAGGGAGGCGGTTGATCATGCCGGGATTATTCAAAATACGAAAGTAAAAATTATTTGGTTAGATGATTCGCAAGATTATAAACAAGATCTTTTGGGGATTGACGCTTTAATAATTGGAGAAGGTTTGGAATATGTGCAACAAAAGATAGATGCTTTAACTTATGCCAGAGAAAATTCAATACACAATTAAAAAATACAAGCTGTATTACCACCCGATAAAGAACGAGAAAATGCAGGCCAAACGCAAACGAAACCAAAAGAAGAAACGCATCACCGAACTCTCAAAAAAACAATACCCCGGCTTCCTTATTTGTTTTGATACCATTGTGATATACTGGAATGGAGTAAAGAGATATATATTCACCGGCATAGATTCAATTTCCAAAGTAGCTTTCGCAAGAATGTATACAACTAAATCTTCCTACAACGCCCGAGACTTTCTGTTGAGAATGCACTATCTGCTCGAAGGCAAAATGCTTAATGTCGGACACGATAACGGATCTGAATTCCATAAACTGTTTGCCCAGATCTGCGCTGAATTAAACATTCCTCAATATTTTTCCAGACCGCACACTCCGAAAGACAATCCTGTCTGCGAGAAGTTCAATCAAACTTTACAGCAGGAATTCATTGACCTTGGCAATTTTACGCCAGACTGCCAAGAATTCAACCGTTTACTTACCGAGTGGTTGATTGAATACAACTTTGTCAGGCCTCACCAAACCCTCGGATATTCCACACCAATTCAATTTACCGAGAAAACATTAAAAGTGTTACCTATGTGGCCGTCTCGTGCATTAAATTGACACGATAACCGTCTTATAGTAGTGTAAGGCTTGGATTAAGTGGCTTGCGTTAAGCCACGCCCAACAGGACTTTTACAACTAAGAAATGGATAAATGTCCTAGGGATTATGGAAACTTCTAGCCAAGATAACATTAAGGAGACTGAAGCAATGGACAAAACAGATGCAAAAATTCCGACGAGGGTTTTGCCCGGGTTTATGGAGCTTTTGCCCGCCGAGCAGATCGTTCTGAACAGCATGTTCGACACAATCAGGCGCATTTACGAGCAGTATGGCTTTGTGCCAATTGACACTCCGGTCATAGAAAGAGCCGAAGTGCTTTTCGCCAAGGTCGGCGGAGAAACTGCCAAGCAGGTTTACCGTTTTACCAAGGGCGACAACGATTTGGCTCTGAGATTCGACCTTACCGTGCCCCTGGCAAGATACGTCGCGGAGCACGCAGTTGAATTGACATTCCCGTTTAGGCGGTACCATCTCGGCAAGGTATACCGCGGAGAAAGCCCGCAAAAAGGCAGATACCGCGAGTTTTACCAGTGCGACATCGACATCATCGGAAACGGTTCTTTGTCCTTAATGAATGACGCGGAAATCCCACGAGTCATCTACGACGTTTTTACGGCACTCAACATCGGGCCGTTCGTCGTCCGGCTTAGTAACCGCAAACTCATCACCGGGCTCATGGAATCCCTCGGCATCTCGGAATTGGCCGTGGAAGCAATGCGGGTGATTGACAAGTTCGAGAAGGTTGGCGAGACCGATACGCGCCAAATGCTTGTCGAGCTTGGAATTGTCGACGCATTAATCGCGGAGGTTTTCGGATTTCTCGCGATTAACGGCCAGACTCAGGAAGTCATTGGCAAGTTGAAGGCGCTTAGCGTCGATAATCAGGTTTTCCAGCTTGGTATTGCCGAGTTGGAGGAGGTCATCAAGCTCCTGGCATCTCTCGGCATGCCCGAAGATTCGTACGGCATAGATTTAACGATTGCCAGGGGACTGGACTACTATACCGGAACGGTGTATGAAACTGTACTCAAAGACAATCCGAAGATCGGTTCTATCTGCTCGGGCGGGAGGTTCGATAATCTGGCCGAGAAATACACTGTTCGCAAGCTTCCGGGAGTTGGAATTTCAATCGGGCTCACGCGTCTGTTCTCACAACTCAAGGATGCAGGCCTGTTGAAAATCGGTGCATCAACGCCCACAAAGGTCTTGATCGCTTCGCTCCTCAGGGATCCTTCCGTTTCTCTGGAGATTGCGACAATGCTCAGGACCGCGGGCATTCCCGTAGAAATCTATTTCGAGGAAGCCAAGGTGAAAACCAAGCTTGTCTATGCGAACAGACTGGGCATTCCATTCGTCATCTTCGTAGGAGAAGACGAAATCCGGTCTGGCTTGTTCACGGTCAAAAACATGGGAACTGGCGAACAAGTGGCCATCGCAAAGGCGGAACTTTCCTCATACATCGGGAAGGAGGTGCATTATTAGAGGAAATACCCCAGAACGTCCATGCAAGTGTCGTAACTCTTTTCCAAGGAGATAGCAACATGCCATCTGGCCATGCAGCTACCAAAGCGTCCGAAAAGACCTACCTTCTGGTGCTGGATCTTCCGGAGATGATGGAGGCCTACGAAAGAGTCGGCCTCCATATACCTGAAACCGATTTCCTCAAGCGGTCTCAGCAGGTGCTGGCTATGAGAATCCAGGAAAGCATTCCGGGCTGCTTAGTGGAAACAATTGAAGCAAACAAGCTCATGAACAAGATTGCGAGCCTGTTGCACGATTTGTTGTTGTCGACACCCGAGGCGGTTGTCATCAGCACAATCCACAGCGTGATCTCGAAAATGGCGGGACACTGTCTGCAGATAAACAGGCTGGTTGACTCTGCTGGCAACATCTTGGGACTCGGCGCAAGGCCGGGCAACTCCTCGATTTCTAGCCAATTTGAGGAGATTAAGGGATGCTCGGAAAAGCGCCCCGTCATCTTGGTAGAAGACGGCAGTTTTTCTGGCAGTACGATGCGGGCAATGATTGAGATCTGCATCGCTATGAAGATCGAGATAAAGCACCTTGTCATCGGGTTCCTGTTCCACGATGCCAGAAGGAACATTCTCAAGGTTTTCCCGAAGAACGAGAACATTCACTGCTGGCGGGAAGAGAACTTCCTGGACTGGCTGCCGGATCACGACTTCTACCCCTTCATCCCCAATGCAGGGAGGGTGGTAGGATTCTCTTACAATAGCCACCACATGCCGGTGTATCTTCATAGCGGTCTTTCCTTGTGCATGCCTTACATTTTGCCGTACGGCAAACCGAAGGAATGGGCGAGCATACCGGAAGAGTGCGCTTGCGGATTCAGTCTCTTATGTCTCCGTGAGGCAATCGCCATTTTTGAACAGATGGAAGGGCTTAACAAGGAAAAGATCACCTTGGAAAGCCTCGCCGGCACCTATCCTCATGTCGGACTGCCGATCTGTGACGATCAACGGGAGTTCCCGCGCATCAAAACGAGAATTATCGATATTCTGCACGAAGATGTGCAGATTCTCGCATAGGCGCAAAATACCCCAGGAAGGCAGAGTCTTCTCTGGGGTTTTATTTTATAGAAATGTGTGATAATTTTAAGGTGGTTTTAGATGGTAGCTGAATTCAATAAGTAATTGCAACACCGGTGCGTTCTCTTAATATTTCCAGCGGAGTTTTGCCACCGTGACGTTTGCGTGGACGTGAATTGAGCAGATACTCGACGTGACGTATATCTTCGTCAGATATTTTTGCAAAGTCTGTCCTTTTAGGAAAGAATCTTCTGATAAGTCCGTTAATGTTTTCGTTGGATCCACGGTCTTGAGAACAATATGCTCTGGCAAAGTAACATGAAATTTCTAATTGTTTCTCAAGTTCCTGCCATCCAAGATTTTCTTTGCCTCTGTCTCGTGTAAGCGTTTTGCGAATGTGTCCAGGGACGTTGCCCAAGCGTTCCTCAACCACTCTGTTAGATTCATTGATAGTACCGTCTTTCATTTTTCCAATCAAGACAATCCCCGAAACTCGTTCATTGATAGTCTTCAATCTTTCACTGCTTTGCTTTGACATTATTGTATCATCTTCCCAATCTCCAATGCGCATTCTTTGAGCTATGATGGCCGGTCTGCTTTCAATTGAAGGCAACACGGGTCTCTCTGCCCTCTGCGATTGCCTGAATCCTTTTCTTTGTCTTCTGGTGTTGCGGCGGGGAAGATACGGTCGTAAATCCTCGCATCCTTCTTTTACTTTGCCATTTCCGCCTCGTCGTATCTGCGCATAGATGAACTGATAGATAGCTTCGTGAGATATGTTGTTGTCAGGATGATCAATCGGTAAGCGCAGAGAAATCTGTTCAGGAGACCAGCCAATTTTCAGCTTTTCTGAAACGTATGATCGTATTAATTCATTTTTCAGCCGTTTCGATTTTTTGCCCAGCCGTTTTTTCAAGGCTTTTCCGTGAACTATGTATGCTTGATACTTGCCAACTCCTCGAGAAGGCCGACCGTCGATTTCTCGGCTAACCGATCCCGGGTCGCGACCAATTTTTCTAGCAATACCCCGGATGCTCATCCCATTACGGTAATTAATTTCAATCTCTATGCGGTCCTGGAGGGTAAATTGTTTGAACACGCGTAATCGCTTAATATTTTTATTCATGCCTGTATTTTACCACAGGCGTTGCAATTGATTGTTGAACTCGGGGTGCATTTTCTTGACAAGAGAGCAGGAAGGTGTATCGTTAAGATAGGATGAGTTTTCTGTTCTTTGCACAAGGAGGAAAAAATGAAGATTCACATAATTTCGGAGCCTGAATATCTGGTCGCAGTCGAAGTAAAGCTTAATCGCAGGGGAATTCTCACCCCGCGCCGTAAGGATACTCCACTTTACCGACGGCCCTGGCGCGTAGTCCCTGTTCCGAGAGGGAAAGAAATGGAGTAGGTCTCCCTCCACCTGCTCCGAGAGCTTGTCTCTCTTCTTTTCCCTCCGGCGCTCCACTCTGTTCTTCGGGCATTGCTATTCCATCATGGCAAAGCCCGCAACACAGCAGAGTGGAGCCTTTTTATTTAACAAAAATATGTTAATCACATACTTTTTCTGGTAAAATAAATCAACAAAACAAATGAGAGGTATTCAGCGGAATTTTAGCATTAAGGTGCTCGATATGTCTTGCTTAAATTTTGAAACAAGTCTGCTCTCTCGTTTACAGATTCGTGGACGGAACAATCAGAAAAAATATAAAAATTGGTTGTGAGGTGGATATTGTTTTAAAGAAAGACCAGCCGACGGGCAAACTGACTCACGGAAAGGTGAAGGATATTTTAACCGGTGGCAGTTTTCATCCGCGCGGATGCAAAGTTAGATTAGAGGACGGTCAAGTAGGCCGAGTCCAAAAAATTTATCCCGCATTCCCGAAGGTAAACGGAGTTGAATATCAAGAAGGATTAATATAAAGTAAATTATTAAAAAATAAATTATGTCAGATTATTACACAGCGCAAAAGGTTAGGGGACTTTACGAAAAAAATGCATCAGAGCCCTTTAAAATTTCTAGGTCAAAAATTGATTTGTTTATTGAATGCCCAAGATGTTTTTACTTTGACCGCCGGGTTGGAATAAGCAGGCCGCCGGGATTTCCTTTTTCCTTAAACTCGGCAGTTGATGCTTTATTAAAAAAAGAGTTTGATATACATAGGGCAAAAGAAACAAGGCATCCATTATTGGAACGGTATGGTGTTGATGCCCAGCCCGCGCCACACAAGGATTTAGATAAATGGAGACATAATTTTACTGGAGTACAATTTTTGCATACGCCGACAAATTTCTTGGTTTATGGCGCGATTGATGACTTGTGGCAAAATTCTAAGGAAGAATATATTGTTGTAGACTATAAAGCAACAGCCAAGCAGGAAGAAATAACCGCGCTAGATAAGGATTGGCACATCGGATATAAAAGGCAAATGGAAATTTATCAGTGGCTTCTGCGCCAGAACGGGTATAAAGTTTCAAATACAGGATACTTTGTGTATTGCAATGGAAACGCGGACGCCAAAGCTTTTGACCAAAAATTGGAATTTAGGGTTAACCTAATTGCATATGATGGTGATGGTTCGTGGATTGAGAAGGCGATTACAGATATGTACAAATGTTTGAATGAAGACAAAATTCCGGACGCTAGTCCAAAATGCGATTATTGCAGTTACATAAGCGCGATAGAAAGCAAAACAAAATAAAATAATACACTAAAAAACCGCTGGTATGCCGCCGGTTTTTTTGTTGCATTCAGCATTTTGTTTTTTTAGGAAATAAAAAAGCAGACATTGTCTGCTTTTTGCGTTTTGTGTTTTCCCGGTTAATAATTTCCCATGATTCTTTCTATGTGCCCTCGGAGCTGTGTAAGAGCATTATCCTGCCGTTGTCTTACTCTTTCCTTGGTCAATCCTGTGGCTATTCCCACTGCGCTCAACGTTTTCCCTACGCCGTCCTCAGCAGTGAAGCCAAAACGTTCGCGGAGGATTAACGCGTCGGTGGGATCGAGTCCGGCTACATTGCCCAGAATTGCCTGCCTTAAGATATGTAGAACACCTTCTGGTTTAGCCGTTTTTTCCCGCCATTCTCGCAGGTCTTTTTCCATTAAGCGACAGGCAAAGCCGACGTCAGGGAAATGGTTGCGAGAAACCTTTTTGGCTAATCTGCTAAAGCCACTCAGGATCGCCCTGCAAGCGTATGTTGAAAATTTGAATCCGCGGGAGACATCAAACTTATCAACAGCTCTAAGCAAGGTAAGATGTCCATCGGAAACTAACTCTTCAAACTCTACGTTTGTAATATGACCTCTTTTTACCATGGCTAGAACAAGCCCCATATTTGCTTCCACAATATCACCCTGCAAAGCCAGTACGCGGCCATGCCACAATATCATCTGTCTTGCGTGGCGCATCGAGTGACACCGGTTTTGAGCCGTAAGCAGTTTTCCTAATCGATAGCGCGCGTAATTATAGCGCAGGAAAAGCACCTCTTCGTCTTTTGCGGCGAGCTTTCTACTGCTTCCTGCAATCATGGCGGCCTCTTCCCCGTCATGATTACGAGAAGAATTCCAGCGTGGAATAGCGATATCTTTCGCGTTGGGTCCGAAGAATCCCGCTTCGGCAGAGGCAGAGAAGAAGTCAGTGTGGGGGATAAAATCAATTTCAGTTGGAATTTGCGCGTAAAGCCGTTTCTCATTCTCGGTGAGGGGTGCGGCCGGACGTACCTCCGTTTCTGCCATTGATTGAGTCATTTTGCATCCCTTCCTTTTCCGGGGCATTGGATCCTTCCGGCGAAAACACAAACTCAATTTTCACATTTCAACGAACTTTTTAAATTTTGACGCAAAAAAACGAATTTGTCAATCAAAAAAAACCGCCTTTCGGCGGCTTGGAAAAGTATTTAATTTTCTGCGGCAAGACTTCCGGTACTCCAACACATTTGAAGATTAAATCCGCCAGTTTTTCCATTAACATCTATAATTTCTCCGGCAAAATATAAGTTATCTATTATTTTTGACTTCATTGTTTTATGGTCTATTTCCTTCAAAGATACTCCTCCTTTTGTAACCATAGCTTGATCAAAACCTAAAACGTCCTCAACGGTGGCTTCAAAAGCTTTTATGGCTCTTGCAATTGTCCATCTTTCCGCCTTAGTCATATTGTTTGCCATTTTGTCCTTTTCTATCTTATGAATATCTAGCAAAACTTCTACTAATCTCTGGGGCATAAAATCTGATAATACATTTTTTACAGTTTTTTTAGAAAATCTTTTGAAAATTTCATCCTGCCTTTTAAAGAGTTCTTCCTGATTTAGCGAGGGATACATGTCTATGTGAAGTTTTACTTCGCCATTTTTGGCTAATTCTCCCACTTTTCCGCTTATGTTTAAAATAGCCGGCCCGCTTACGCCAAAATGAGTAAAAATTATTTCTCCTTTTTCTCTGATGAAGTTTTTGCCATCTTTAGCTGGTAAACCGTTTTGAAATAATTCTACTGTAATATCTTTCAGGCTTATTCCTTGAAGGTCTTTAATCCAGCTTTCCTTTATTTTTATTGGAGACAGGGTCGGCATTGGTTTTATAATTGTGTGACCCAGTTTTTCGGCTAGTGCATATCCAAATCCGTCAGATCCCGTTAATGCATATGACTTTCCTCCGGTGCACAAAATATATTTTTTAGCCGTAATTTCTCCTTTCTTAAGAATTATTTTGTTTATTTTTCCTTGCCCCGCCGAAGTCTTTGACGAAGGGGGGTTTCCCTTCTTGTCTATGCCAGTAATTTCTGAATTTAAAATTACTTTTACTCTATTAACCTTTAGGTATTTATTTAAAGCTTCTAAAACTTCACCTGCGCTATTATCCGCGGGAAAAACTCTTTTATTTTTTTCTGTTTTAGTTTTTATTCCCAGTTTTTCAAAAAAATAAATTGTTTCCTTCGGTCCAAAAATAGAAAAAGCGTGGAATAAAAATTCCCCGTGGTTGTAATTTTTTATTAGCTCTCTTAAATTGAATTCAGCGTTGGAAAAATTGCATCTTCCTCCGCCGGTTAAAAGCAGTTTTTTTGCTAGAGAAGAGTTTTTTTCTATTAAAACAACTTTTTGTCCAAGCTGAGCGGCCTTTCCCGCTGCCATTATTCCGGCGGGACCTGCCCCGATAACAGCAACGTCCCAGCCCGAGGCTGGTCCGCCTTGGGTGGAAAATTCCTCTTTTTTATTCTT
>C687J35174_10007394_pt1 | contig 14130 bp, 20 predicted proteins | sample RifCSPhighO2_01_FD_35174 | JGI IMG/M metagenome (IMG submission 35174) | reverse complement strand
CCCAGAAAATGCCTTAACTACCAGACTGCTAGTGAGGCGATGCTAAAAGAATTAAATTATCTTAAATTACCAAAGTGTTCGGATTCAGATTAGAATTCAGCGCTGTGCTATAATTTCAGCATGAGCAGAAAAAAGTTCGACTACCTGATTAAATTAACCTACGATAAAGACTACAAAGGCTATGTGGCTGATGTCGTGAATTTGTACGGCTGCATGTCGCAGGGGAAGACGAAAAAAGAAGCGTTAGCAAACGTCAACAAAGCCATCCAGGCATATATGCGGACTGTCACGAAGGGTGGAAGGAATACAGAGTTTACCAAAAAGACCGTTGATATCACCATCCCTTCTCTCTCAGTACATGCCTAAGCTTGCAAATATCTCCGGAAAAAGAGCGGTCAAAGCATTTCTTAAATTCGGTTATACCCATGTCCATACGTCCGGAGACCACGCAATCCTACAAAAGCCAGGCGCTCCAACTCTTTCAATTCCTTTACATTCAGAGGTAGCTCCATTCCTATTGAAGTCTCAAATAAAAAGGGCCGGCATACCTATCGATGAATATAGGAAAGCTTTGAGATAGTTCTGTGCGCATCAAACGAGGTCTTGTGGAGGAGAGAGACGAAGATAGACAGTGGATAGACAGTAGATAGACTGTCGATAGACGGTTGTGAAGAGAAGATGGGAGAGAGGACGGTCCCGGTGAGATAGTGATAGAACACATCTCACGGGATCCTCCGGAGGAGTTAAGGGTGGGTAAGGGTTGATAGGAGAAGATAAGGGTGTTTAAGACGGTTCAATATTTTGTTAAATCCTGCGGAGAAGTGGGTGTGTAACTCATTCAGGTCTTCCAGTCTAGCCATGTTATAATACGAACATGCCCAGATCAACAAAACTCCATGTTTTAGAATACGAATTGCCTGTACGGGTGGTAAAGGATCGCTCGGGTGGATTTGTGGCAAAGTCACCAGCATGGAGCGATTGTTATGCTCAAGGGGACAGCATCGACGAGGTCACTAATGAAATTGCTGCAGTTGCCAGTGCGCTGATCGAACTCTATAAAGAGGAAGGGTTGAATATCCCTCTAAAAAAGAAACGCACGCTTTCCACCATCCTCAAAATTCCGGTGTTTTCAACCTCATGAAGCCGCTTGCCTACCGTCAGGTTATTAAGAAAGCGAGAAAAGCCGGATTCTTTTTCAGACGAAAAACAACCGGGACGCACGAAATTTGGTGGAATGAAAAAACGAGAAAAACCTGCGTTATTCCCCACCACAAAGAAATTACATCCGGGACACTAAAAAGTATTATCAGACAAATGGGAATCTCCGAAAAAGAATTCAGAACGTTCTAAACTCCATACTTCCCCATTTCACATTATGCCTTGTTTGTTTTGGGCATCTGAATACTTCTCTGACGGAAGGGTTTGAGGAGATGGATGGGGTGCAGGTGTTGGTGGTAGAAGCGTACTATTTTCTGAAAACTAACTGATTATCTACTTTTTCCCTTTTTTCAAATCCAGCGATTCGTGCTTAAGCCATGATTCGGCTGAAAAAAATAAGACGCTTTGTTGTTCAATCATGTCTTCTAAATCGAGTTGAATCACTTTTTTATTTTCCCCCTCATCGTCTACCCATTCAAAAAAATAGACACCACTTGGTGTTTGGTAATAGGGAAATTCCCGTGCCGACCAAGCAGACACGAGAAAGCCGAATATTCCGATAAATGTCCCTTCTTCCTGCGTTGAAGGATAAACAGGCTTTCGCTCACTATGATGTTGTAACCACCTCATTTTGTCTTCCTGATGCTTCTCATCGATTTTTTTCATCAACTGTTGAAATCGTTCGGAAAAGCCGGAAGGCTGATCCTTATCACTGCTCCCGACTGCTCTCACCCGCTCAACCCTCTCCGCTTCAAGGTACGTTACGAGCAATTCCATCGCATCAAGATCCCAGGTTTTTGCATCTTTTTGCGCTTCTTTGAGCAGCCATAGCGGTACCTCTTGCTTCAGATCATTCACAACCACTGTTCCATCCGGGGTATAACCCTTTGGATTCCAAGGGGTTTTGGGTTTGTCAGCATCCTGCGTGTAGAGAGGGATACGATCACAGATCGTGTAGAGATAATACGGTTTTCCGGTGCCGGTTGACGAAACGAAGCGTATAAAAAGCTGTATATCATCGATGTTCACCATATCACCGTCCTGAATCGACACGCACTCTCCTCTCTCTAAAAGTTTGCCGTTATGATAGGCTTTTCCGGAGGCTTCTTCACCAACTGTTATGGATTTGTTTAGAATATTGATCTCTCCCTGTCTCATTGCCATCGTGCTTTTAAAAAGTCCCAGGTGGCCGGGTAGGTCAATATCAGGCATCCAAGTCGGATCGTACTTCTCTGTTCTTCCTATCACCAGTAGTGACGGTGGCGGATTTTCCTGATCTAACTCTAAGACACAGTAGTATCTGGGAAAATCTTCTCCGTGTGGCTCTGCTTCGATTCTGCTTATTTGTTCGGTCATATTCCTTTCATTTTTCATTCATTAAAAAACCTCTTCTGTCGGAGAAGAGGTAGGATCATTTTTTTCTTCTGTGCCGGCTGGCTGATGAAGACGAATCATTCCCTCAACAGGGTTGGTTGGAGCACCGTACTTCGACTTATGACGAAATCGGTTGCTGGATGGATCACCGAGCCAATTCTCTCCCCATCGCTCTCGATTTATTTACTTGTGTTCTGTAGTGTATCTGAACTATATGCCGTTGTCAAAGTGCTTTTCTCTGGACCTGCCAACGCAGGCATCTCGAGTGAGAAGAGTTTAGGGGATGTTAAGGGTTATTAAGGGTGGATAAGGGTTCATTAAGAGGAAATAAGAGGAGTTAAGGTCCCAGTGAGATAGACCGATGGGATACCAAAGATAGATAAGCGGTGGAAAGACGATGGATAAACGGTTGGTAAGGGTTGATTAAGGGGGAGGTAATAAGGGAAGTTAGGTGTTGGTGGAATTCAGATCTGGTATAATTCCCTCAAGGTTACACTATGGCAACAACAATTACATGTCCTCACTGTCATAAACACTTTCCAATTGACGAAGCAATTAAGCATGAGCTTGAGGAGAAAATCTTTCAAGAAACCCAGGCTAAACATCAAGAGGAAATCAACCGCCTCAAGAAAGAGAAAGAAGAGCTTGCTGAGTCAAAAGAAAAAGAGCTTGAGGAGGCTAAGAAACAGATTAAAGAATCGGTTGGTAAAGAAGCGTTTGATAAAGCCAGACGGGAGTTTGAAGACAAGATCCAGGCAGATAAGGAAGAGGCAGAAGCCCAAGAGAAACAGAACAAAGAACTTCGAGAACAAATCAAAGAGCTTCTTAAACAATTTCGTGGTTTGAAAGACGAGAAAGATAAACTCGGCATAGAATACGAGAAAAAACTCCTTGAAGATCAGGACAAGATTAAGCAAACAGCTAAGCGGGAGGCTCAGGAAGAGTTGGGCCTGAGAATCGCTGAGAAGGATAAAAAGCTTCAGGACGCTCAAGAGCAAATACTTGAACTTCAAAGAAAGATGCAGCAAGGATCACAACAACTTCAAGGTGAGGTTCAAGAGCTTGAATTAGAAAAATTATTAGCCGCTGAATTTCCTTCTGATGAAGTCATCGAAGTTAAAAAAGGAAAATTAGGCGCGGATGTCATTGAGAAAGTTATGACAACATATGGAACGTCTTGCGGCATCATCGTCTGGGAGTCAAAAAGAACTCAGAAATGGACTCCGATCTGGATTGCCAAATTGAAAACCGATAAAAGAGACCTTAAGGGAGATATTGGTGTGATCGTTACTGCTGACTTACCGAAGAGTATTGAGTCATTTGGATTTCTGGATGGTGTATGGGTCTGTAATCTTAAAACAGTTCTGAGTTTGGCTTTTGCTTTACGACAACAGCTCATTCGTATTAGGCAAGTCGAAAAAGCAAGTGAAGGGAAAGTAACAAAAGCAGAGGTTGTCTATAACTACTTAATCAGTAACGAATTCGTACAGAGAATTGAGGTTTGGGTAGAGTATTTTAAAAATCGCCGTGACGAAATCGATAAAGAGAAAGCATACTATACTAAAAAGTGGAATAAAGAGGAGAAAGAGATTGCACTTGTTTTACAGAACACTGCCGGCATCTATGGCGATTTGCAGGGTTTGATCGGGAATGCTTTACCTAAAGTACCATATTTAGAACTTCCTGAAGAAATAGAAACTGCGAAGAAAAGTTGAGGTTTTGGAAACATAAAAAGGTATCATCGAGCAACCGCCCGCTTGGGTGGTTTTGTTCTTAAGAAACATTTATGGCTATATTCAGAATCAGCAAAAACAAAGTCAGTAAATCGCGAATCAAGGACGATGGCTTCGGTGATGAATTTTCTTTGCGCGATTTTTTTGCGGAAAACCTTGAAGAACTCTTGGGAATTCGTTTTATTGAAAAAGAATATCCCATTCAGGAAGGAAGAATTGACACTTTGGGGCTGGATGAAAACAACTCCCCCGTCATTATTGAATACAAATGGAAAGAAAACGAGGAGGTGTTGGCCCAAGGATTGTTTTATTCCAACTGGCTTCTCAAAAACAAAAAGCACTTTGAACTTCTGGTCGATAAAAAGCTCGGTAAAAATATCATAGTCAATTGGGACCAACCAAGAGTCATCCTTGTCGCACAAGGTTTCGGCCGTTATATCCAAGGCGCAGTCGAGCAAGAAAAACATATCGAGCTCTTGTCCTATCACTTCTACGAACCTGACATTCTCCATCTTGAAAGCATTTACACGCCTCCGACTTTAAAATCATCAAGAAAGAGCGCCGTCAGAGACGAAGGAGTGGAGTACACCCTTGCGTATCACCTGAATAAGACTTCTCAAGAGATGCAACAGAAATTTAAGATTCTACGGGAAAAAATACTGCAGCTGCCGGAGGTTGAGGAAAAAGACTCTTTAAAAACAGGTGTGGCCTATCGAACGACAAAAAGCTTTGCACATATCGGTTTTAAGCCAACGTGGATCCATGTGCTTTTGCGCGATCCGAAATATACCTCTGATACAAAAATATTAGTCAGGGACGTTACCAGCCACGAATGGGGATATAAGGGTTTGATCAAGTTTACACCTGAAACGGATGTTGAGTATTTATTTGGACTTATCAAACAGTCCTACGAATCGACTTTGTAAAAACTGACGGAAGGGTTTGAGGAGATGGATAGGGTACAGATCGGAATAGTAGAGATTGATAGACCATAGATAGACGATAGAGAAACAGTTGAGAGATAGTTGCTTATGGAGCACGGAAGACTACGGTCCCGGTGAGATAGACCGATGGGATACCAACGAGAGATAAACGGTGGATAGACGATGGATAAACGGTTGGTAAGGGTTGATTAAGGGGGAGGTAAGGGTAATTAAGGGTTGATAGGAGAAGATAAGGGTGGTTAAGGGAAGGTAAGGGTTACCAGATTCCAACATTCTTTGGCAATCACTTTAATTACGATATACTTTTCTTATGAACAGTTCGTTTCCCATCAGGAATTCACTGGCGCCAGGGATGAAGGTCGTGATTGTGGAGAAGCAGAACCAGGCAACGGATGAGGAATCGGCCGGAACGATTGAGCGGATCCTTACCCACAGTCCTTCCCATCCCCATGGAATAAAAGTCAGGCTCACGGACGGACGGGTCGGCCGGGTTAAGCGGATTGTGTAGTATACCTTACGGGATCCTGTGGAGAATGAACCTTCGAGTTCCCATTCCTGTACAATATCCCTGCTTTGATCCACTATGGCAATCGTTGTTTTGGAAACACGACTCACTGCTTCCGATATCAAGAAAGCCCGAGAAGAGTATTCCTCGTACATTAAGATCACCGCGGACCTCAAGCAACAACTCGTCGCTATCGGAGGCGAGTATCACGCGGATGCTGAACAACTTTTCATAAAAACGCACGGCAGCAAACAGCGCGATATCTGGGGCGGAGGATACAATATTACATCCCATACATTTGAAACCAATGCTATGATCAATTTGCAACCTCGACGAAATAAAAGCCTGGAAATTATTGATCCGGCGATTCGAAAAAATTTTCTCACGCTCGTGAAAAGAAAATTACGACGCATCAAGTCTTTGCTATGAGCCATACGCCTACTTCCTTTGATATTGCAGCTGATCTTATACGGTGCATTCACGCAAGCTATTCCGATAAGGGATTCAAGGATGAGAATGTCGCTGCGTTCCTGACTCATGCTCAGCGTGATCTTCGACGAGTCAAGAAAAGCATTCCCGCTCATACGCGCACCATCATTGAAACGCGACTGAAAAAATCAACGAACACTCGACTTTCTCCATATAAACGGAGAGAAGACATGCTTACCGCCGCGGTTTTACTCGCTTCATAGCTGGAGCTCCCGAAGGATTTGAAGAGATGGATGGGGTGCAGATAGGAACAGTAGAGATTGATAGACCATAGATAGACTATAGATAATCGGTGGAAAGACGGTTGCTTGTAGATCATGGGAAAGTACGGGAAATTAAGAGAAAATAGGAGATGATAAGAGATGTTAAGGGAATTTAAGGGTTAATAAGGGTCTCCCAGTGAGATAGGCAAGCCATCTCACGGGATCCTCCGGAGAAGTTAAGGGTCCCCAGTGAGATAGTTTCTGTAGAGGAGTTTAAGGGTTTTTAAAGGATGTTAGGGGTAAGGAGTTTAAGGGATCCTGCGGATCCATACCTAAACATCTATAATTCAAGTATGGAGTTTAGACTTTCTTTTGATCTTTATGAAATATTCAACACTCAACTGGGCAGATTTGGCTTGGCATACTCTTCTTTCTTAAAAAGCAAACGCAGTACGGAAAAGCCAAAAGACCATTGGGAACGAATTGCTTTTTTCATTCGTCATCTCCTCGGCAAGGCATCGATTCTGTATCTCACATTTTTTACATATCTTTACTATCGTTCACTTTCTGAAGAGGAAATTCGTGAACTGCGCAGATCTCACGGGGCTAAGAAGTAAGGGTGGACTAAGGGGTATTAAGGGAAATTAGAGGATGTTAGAGGAAATTAAGGGTGAGCAAAAGAAGATAAGAGAAGATAGGAAACGAAAGAGCAGGAAATCAAGGGAAGTTATTCAGGGATATGACAGGAGACTCATCGTGCGATTCGTTCAGCATACACACTGAGAAATTCGTGATACAATGAATTATCGAACACAAATGCACAATCGAGGATCTCATTGATCAGCTCGTCGACAAAGGCGGGCGGATTAATGAGTATTACCTGCGAAACAACAACACCAGCAAACAAACGCTGGTTTACCTCAACGGATGGCACAGCGGAGTGAATATCCGAGATGCGATTACGAAGGCGCTGGCGAACTTTTCCGGTTAACGCACTCTTCTTCACCCTTGCTTTCCCGTTTTTCCTTTCTTTTCCCACTTTTAGGGGGCAGGCTTGCTTCTTTCATCCAGTATGGTAAAATACCTCAGTTATCATTAACATTGGACTCCTACTTTAAAGATCTTCTACTCGATTCTCAGTTCCCTTGCAAAAGCGGTATCTAGAAGCGAACAGACAGTATCCTCGGTTGTGAATCCAAACAATGAATTGGAGGTGAAAAGAAATGGCTACCAAACTATATGTTGGAAATCTTGATTATGGCACGACCAGCGATCAACTCGGCCAACATTTCGCGCAAGCAGGAAAGGTTGTTGAGGTCAATGTTATCAGCGACCGATACACCGGCCGATCAAAAGGCTTTGCTTTCGTTGAAATGGCAAGCGAGAAGGAAGCTGCGAAGGCTATCGAGATGTTCAACGAAAAAGATTTCGGCGGAAGGTCAATCGTCGTGAACGAAGCCCGACCCAAGCGCGAGCCGAGTTTCGGCGGAGGCGCAGGCGGAGGCGGCGGACGCGGACGATAACGACTTTTCTTTCGAGTAAATCACGAAAATCCCCGTCTATAAGGCGGGGATTTTTTTGAATATCGATCAAACAGAAAAAAGACTTTCCAGTACGCCCGCGGCGTCTAATTCATGCCGTAAGGTTGTGGTTGTGCTGTCAGCGATGGATGCGTTTTCCATTACGCCATTTCCGCTTCTTAAACACGCCAGTAATGTTTTCCCCACTCCCGTAACATGACTCAGAAGCTCAGCCGAACGGACAGCGAAGGAGGATAAACCGCCGGTTTCGGCCAAAAAGAAGTATTCACTCCTCATTTCATCAAGCATTCTATTCAGCGATTGATCATCTCCCGTTTTGCTTTCCGCATATCCGTATAAACTCGGGATGCCCAACAGCTTGTCGATTTTTCTGCCTTCCTTATCATCCATGACTTTCAAAACCATTTCCGCTCCCTGAAGAGACATCACCCGTGCCATTGTGAGTGCCGCGGTTTGATCTCCGCTTTCCAGCAAAACCTTCCTGCGGCCATTGACATCCCTCCCGACGACGAAGGCTGAATATTTTCTTCTGACATCCTCTATGCCTGCACACCTCTCTCTCATCTCAAACCCGTATGTTTCAGATACGCCCGGAGCAGCGAGAGCAATGCATCCCAAGACATAAATAACACTATCCAGTTCTACATATTCCCGATACTCCCTTTCTGAAAACGACCTTCTGCCTTCGGAGAGTGTCAGAAAATCCCGGATGAGGGCGTCAACCATCTGCGACTGTCTCGAATCCGGTCCGTACACATCTTTAAATCCGGCAACTGATCGGCCTAGCCATGCGTAGGTCCCAGCCTCCAACCGCCTTAATCCTTCCTTCTTTTCCTCCGTGAGCTTTTCTGAGGCATCGTCTATTTGAAGCCTTGCTGATATCCCAATATCGGCGGCTTCGTTTGCCGCGATCAAGACCGGGGCAACGCTGCTTATGACCTGCAATGCCTCACTCTTTCTTCCTGCCAGCTCGTCAGGAAAGGCGATATTCATGGCATTCACGATTGCCAGCGACGTCCTCGGAAGGTTTACACTATTCCCTGCCATCTCAGAGGCAAGATAGAGACCCCAAGTTTCCCCGGTTGCCAGAAGACTTCGAATGGGAGATGTTTCAATTGTTCTTTTCATCTCTACGTTGGGCCAAGCTCCTCCTGTTCCGTTTCAGAGGGCGCTATTATATAGAATTGTTCCTTCAGGCAACATCAGCGATGAATGTTACGGTTTCCGGGACTATTTCCTTGAAGAGTTCAGCGACAGGTGGCGGCTTTGCTGAAGCCTGCGGCAAGCGCTTCCTTTTCGCTGCAAAACCAGCTTTCCCCGATGTCTTTTTCGATGATGGTGAAGTTGTACTGGGCACAGCCGGGAAGGTAATATTTGCGGGCATCCGAGTTTTTGTCGATGTTACCCTTGACGGCGCAGGCCGGATTATCGGGATTTTCCTTCTGGTAACAGAGGGGGCTGAAGATGCCCAGGTTCCCCTCCCTTGCCCGATTGGCGGCTTCCCGCAATTGAAGCGCGGCGGAACTCTTGTCCGTGTGGTAGCGGGCCCAGCCGCTTTCGACCATGGCGAGGTTGACCAGATCGCCGCCGGCATAGACTAAGGCGAGGGGGCGGCCGTGATAGTCGGTTACTTCTTCGGAAATTGTCAGAGACTTGCCTTTCACCAATTCGGTGAGCAGGTCCTTGGCTTCCTGACCGCCGCAGAAGCCGAGTTCGGGCGCGTCTACGTGGCGCAGCCTTACTTGCCTGCCGTCGGTCAAGACCAAGGAGTCGCCGTCGGAAACGGCAAGAAGCTCAGTTTCCTGAACGGTGACTGGCGGGCGGGTTTTTTTGAGGAAATAGGCGTTGACCAGGAGAGAGGGGATGAGGAGGAGAAGCCCCAGGAGCGGGACCAGCGATCGGACCTTTTTTTGGTTAGCGGCAGGCATGCTTTCTCTATTATGACAAACCGAGGCTTTTCAAGGCAAGGTGAGGATAAGGGATGTTAAGGGTAGGTAAGGGTCTCCCGGTGAGATTGCTTCGCATCTCACGGGGCAAGCGTAAGAGTAAGAGAAGTTAAGAGGTATTAGGAGGAGGTAGGGGAAATTTCGGGAGAGGAGGGGAAATTAAGAGAAAATAGGAGAAGATAGGAGAAATTAATGGTAGAAAATACCCAGTTAGACGGGCTGTTTAGAGGAAATTAAAGGACTTTAGAGGAATTTACAGTCCCAATGAGATAGCGTATCCGAATCTTCAAGGATCCTCCGAAGAAGTTACGGGGAAAGATACCCAGTTTTTGATTATTTCAGCGGACCATAGAACCCTACACAATTTTTGGGTATTTGGTAGAATAGGTCAACACTATGGTCCAAGAAGCGACCGAAACACTGCCAGCCCTCCACCCGGCTGATGTTGCGGAGGATAGAGCGGCGGAAGAACAAGGACAACTCTTCGCCCGATACAAGGAAATCGGAGGGATACTTCCGCAAGGAATTTTCGAAGGGGCAATGACTTTATTGCAGAGCACGCATCCGGAATCGTTCAGCGAAGATGAAAAAAAAGCCAATACGCACCTCGCGATGCTGGCACAAGGATATGCCCGAGCGGCGCACATTACCATTACTCCCAAGATTGAGGCTCTCTATTCCATCCTGATAGCGAACAAGGGCGACGTTTTGCGACAGCCCGGCGAGCGAAAACCTTTTCCTCTCGGAGGTGATCAGCCGACCATGGCCCAAGCCCTTTTAATGGCCGGGGAATATTCCAAGTACAGAACTTTTATCCATCACTTTTCGATCGCCTGTAAAGATGATTTAGACAGGGAACGCCGTCCGCGTCCGACTTCTCAGGCTGCGTAGATTGGAGCCATACCTTCCGTGGTCCTGCAAATTCAGATTTCTTGAATAGCGTTTAAGGGTCATTAAGGGTAGTTAAGGGAACTTAAGGGGTGTTACTGTTCTAGAAGGATCTGTTTACGCGTACTGAGCTGATCCTGATATAATGCTTTGCCATGACGAAAGCGATGTTCATCGAAACCATGCGATTTTCGCTTGTTGAAGCGTTCAGGCTTGTCACCCGAAATCGGCGGATTTACGCTGCCTCACTCCTCTTGGTCTTGCTGGGCCTGATGCGATTTCTACAGCGGCCGAATCTTCCGCACGCAACGCTCCTGCAGGCCATCTTCGTGTTTGCCGTGTCCCTCGTTCTTTTGGTTTCCATCGCCGCCTTGGCCGTGGTGATGATCGCCTGGCCGGGTGTGGAAGCGGCACTTATGAAAGACTCATACGTTTCGGGATCGGCGAAGTGGAACCGGCTGCGGCATTACTTGTGGACGTATCTCAAGCGGTTGGCGCCGCTTTTACTCGTGAGTTTGGTTCTTTACCTCCCCATATCCCGATTATCACTGCAGATCAATAGCGCCCGCCTGTTTTCCTATTTGAGTTCGGCGCTTTCGGTCAGCTTGTCTACGCCGCTTATCGCTTTGATCGTCATCCACGACCTCTCTTTCGTTGCCGGAGTCGCCCGCACCTTTGAACTTTTCAGGAAAGACCTCCTCTTTTTTCTCTCACTCTTTTGCCTTGCCTCCCTCAATTACCTCATCCTCAATGCCATCGGCACGCAGTTGTCCGCGTTCTTTGCCCCGGACTACGCCGCCACGAAACTCGGTTTGAGCAGCGCTCCCAACTTCACCATTCTCCTGTTATCGCCCATCTCGACGTTTACCAGCCTCACCATCACCTCCTTCAGCATCGTCTACCTGGTTGGGAAAAAGAATCTGAAAAAGACCAGAAAGCGGTAGCACTTCTCCCGCATCACCCGTTTTGTTATAATTCATTCAATTAAACTCGTCAGCGAGCGACTTGTTTCTCAGAGGAGACTTTCGGTATATTCATTTATCATAAACGGACATTTATGCAGTGGAAACCATTTATAGCCGGAGTCATCACCATCATCGTCCTTCTGGCGCTTGCCGGAGGCGGGTACTACTTCGGCACCAAGCAACCAAAACAGACTTCTCCCCAATCGCAGACATCGGAGGCCACCTTGCCGGAACAGCAGAGCCAAACTCAAACAACACCGGCTCCTCAACTGAGCCCTGTACCGACTACGACGCCCACAACCACGGTCAGCGCAGGAGGGATCTTGAGCTTTTCCGCATACAGCGCACAGCTCCCTGCCGGCTGGGAACCCGAACATGACCAAGACGCGAATACACCGATCGACCGGCTGACGCTCACCAAGGGTAATTATGAAATCTCGATCTACCAAGCCACAACCGGAGGCGCGATGTGCCTGTACCCGGGGGACGCTCCGTTCGAAGGACCGAGTGCGACGTACGATGTGTTTGCCGAGATTGCCGGAAGCGGCGGAGTGAGCTACCGCAGGAGCGGTACTGCCGGCGACACGGCATTTACAGTCTGCCGCATGCAGGATGACGGCACCTATTTCCTGCCGACCGGATTCGGACACATCCAGTTTAAACTTCCCGCGGGGTACGATCCCAAAATACTGGCTGAGATGGATGCCATTATCGCTTCACTACAGTCAGACTAATACATCTGCTATCATACCCGTATGTCCAGAGTCGTTCATTTTGAAATCCTCGCTGAGAACCTCAAACGAGCCGCCAAGTTCTACACGGACGTCTTCGGCTGGAAGATTGAGGGATGGGGCGAAGAACGCTATCTTTTGGTGACAACCGGGCCGAATAAGAAGCCTGGGATCAACGGAGCCATCATGCCGCGCATCAAGCCTTTTACCGGCAAAAAAGGGTTTTTGGCAGCCATTCTTACCGTGCAGATTGATGGGAAACTGCAAACTTATCTTATTCGAGTCAAACGCGCCGGCGGGAAACAGATCACGCCCGTGCAGTCCATCCCCGACATCGGAACGCACGCCTACTGTAGAGACACGGAAGGCAACGTCTTCGGAATCCTTCAGCCCCCCGCGAAATAAACTATTCAGCAAAAAAACCGCTTGCTTTCTCCTGTATGTTCCAGCTTCATGGGGGCGGCGAAAAATATCCGCGATATTGAGAAGATTGCGGAGCGGCTCGGGAAGATAGAGCCCCAGTGAGATAGGCATGCCATCTCACGGGGTCCTTCGAAGGGTACGAAAGATAAAGGGTTTCAGAGGAGACTAGAGGAATTTAGACGGGTTTAAAGGATATTACCGGAGGATACGGGAAATTAAGGGAAGTTAAGGGTGATTAAGGGTCATTAGGGGAAGTTAAGGTCCCAGTGAGATAGACCAGAGATAGTTACTCATCTCACGGGGCAAGGGTAAGAGGAGATAAGAGAAGTTAGGAGAAGTTAAGGGCATATACAGGAAGTTAGAGGAGACTAGAGGAATTTATAGGAAAATACGGGAGATTACGGGAATTTAAGGGTTTATAAGAGTGGATACGGGCCTTCAATCGTGGGATGATATTCAATACTTCTATGGATTATGATGATGAGCTTGAGGAGCAGGAGAAGCGCAGGCGCAGGAAGCGCGCGCGCAAACACAGGCCACATGTCGTCACCGAGAGCAGTAAACACTCCAGACGCAATCGAATCGTTGCGCTCAAACGGGAACGGGTTGCAGAGGCGAAAGACAGCCTCAAACGACACCTTGGGCGATTTGCGGATATAAAAACCGATCAAGGAAAGCGGCAAGCTCAAGCCTATATCCAGTGGGTCAGCTCATCTCTGAAAAAAAGAGAACCTTCCGTAAACCTTGACGACATCCATTTCCAATACAGCCTCTCCTCGAAGCCAGGCGGCCAACACGTGCAGAAAAACCGGACTTCCTGCAAGGCAACTCATTTGCCGACGATGATCGGCGTGCGTAATGAGGAAGAGCGAAGCTCTGTGCAGAATAAATCCAACGCGCTCAAGCAGCTGTACGAGCGATTGGTAGATCACCTGCGGTTGTGGATGATTGTTTCCGGAGGCACCCAAGACAGGAATACGGAAGAGATCGTGATGGAGATGCTCCATGAATCCCAATAACACCAGCTGTCCCATGCGTATCCCACGGAGTCAGAGAGAAATTAAGGGTAGTTAGGGAAAGTGCGGGAAATTACGGGAGTGTACGGGAAATTAGAGGAGATGGCAAGAGTTTAAGGCCTCACGAGTTCTAAATGGAATCCGACCACCTGTAGGTACAATACAGGTCTATGACGGATTCCAAACATCACACCAAATTGACTGCCCTGGAAAG
>C687J35174_10007380_pt1 | contig 14149 bp, 11 predicted proteins | sample RifCSPhighO2_01_FD_35174 | JGI IMG/M metagenome (IMG submission 35174) | reverse complement strand
AAAAGGATATTTTTCTTTACCCTCAAAATAACGAAGAGCAGAAGGATTTTTACCTAGATTTTTTCTCTGCCATTCCCCAAGAGCTGTATAAGCCTCAGGAATTTTTATTCCTTGTATATATAACTCATCTTTCTTTTTCTGTGAAGAACCAAACAACCAATCCCATATACCCATTATAATTTCTAAAAACAGATAAAACTATTTAAAGTTTTGCAGTAAAAAAATAAAGAATGTGCATTCCCAAATCCAAAAAGATTTCTAAGAAAAGATAAAACTCCTCATTATTGTAACTACCCTGAGGGAGTATTAAAACGAAAGATTTATAAATCACAGTCATTGCTGAAAGTTTATGGTCAAATGGCAAAAAGACTTCATAACAATATACAAAGTAACATGTACTGAACCAAGATTTGCAGAAGCCCTAGAAAGGAGATTTTTCGGTTTTGTAGGAGATGGAAAACAGTATGCTGCAAGAAGAGAAGCTTTTGAAATCACAAGAGAAGGCAGTACATGTAAAATAAAACTTTCTAATTTAAATTATGCAGTGGATCTAGCTTCATTTTTTTCTAAAGAAATAAAAAATGGAACATCCATTCAAACAATAGGCACTGCAATAGCCCAAGAAACAACTCTAAACGAAAAAGATACAATCAAAAACTTTGAAGAAGAAATCAGAAGAAATAGAAGTACAATAGAAGGATTAGAAGCAAGCTATACAGCAGTAGAAAAAAGAGCGAGATATCTTACAACAACAAATGAAGAATTAACAAGAACATATCAACAAGCAGAAGAAACATATAGAAGAGAAACAGATCAAAAACTCCTAGATTTAGAAACAGCTCTTGCAAATAAGGATTCATTTGGTAAAGAAATAGAAGAATTTAGAAAAATAGAAGAATCCTGGAAAAAAGTGAAGGAATGTATTGGAGAAAGAGAGCTAGAAGAAATTATTACAATAACAAGAGAAGGAAGTGAAGCCTATCTCAGAGCACAAATACCTAAGTATGATGATATAGAAAAGCTAGGTGGAAGAGAACAAATTCTTGCAGAAAAAGGAAGAACTTTTGAAGAAACAGAAATCCACAAAGAAATTAAAAAAGCAGAAGGGATTATAGGATATTATAATAGGCTTAGAAAATATTTCACTGAAGAAGGAGTTATTATAAATAAAGAAGCAGCAGAAGCAGATTTAGATCTTCCCGAAGCACTTCTCCCAAGAGTATTTGCAACAACAAAAGAAGTAGTGCCAAAATATGAAGCTATTATAAGAGAAGGGGAAGAAACAAGAAAACAACACAAACAAAAACAAGAGCTTGCTCAGTTTTTAGAAAAAGGAGAAAAAGAATATCAAGATATTGCTAAAATACCAAAAGAGATAGAAGAAATACTCGGAACAAAGAAAACTATAACATTAGAATTAAGATTACTTGGTGAAGACACAGAAAATAGTATTTTTGAAGGAAGTCTCCCAATAGAAAAAACAAATGCAGAGACAGAATTAGGAAGAACAGTACAATTATGCATGCTTGCAACAATAACAGATCAAGAAAATTTTCCTGGTTTAGAATACTCAGAAACAGGAGATAAAACAATAAAATATCGCTTTAAACTTCCAAAAACAAAACCACAAACAGCATTGCAAACAACGCACACACTCTCGGAAAGAATGACTGCACTTCTTGGAGAAACAGATTTTGGACTTGCTGGAGGAAAACTAAGAATTTTGTATACAGGAATAATTGGTGAACTCCCAAGATTTGAAACAGAAAAAAGACCATTGATAGAAATAGAAGAAAGTACCCCAAAAGGAGAAGGCATAAAATTAAATAAAGACTCTCAAACTCTAACATATAAAGAATTTATAAGATTCCAAGAAGATGAAGCAAGTCTATTAGGAATATACCTCCCAACAATCGAAGATCTAAATCTTTCCCAAAAGAAAGGGAATGAAGAAGGAACAAAGGTAAACCATCTTGGAGCAAGAGAAATTATTCTTGCAATGGCAAGTACAGGAAAAGTTCGATCGAAAAAAATTGCTCCAGGCGTAAAAGAAAGACTAGAAAGATTGTATGGATTTTCAATTCCAGAAGAAAAAGGCTCATATAAATATTCTTCAAGAGTCAATGGATGGTTTGCAAGTTTGTCTCCAGATTTTATTGAAAAACTAGACAATTTTATTCAAGCAAATCCATGTTTCAACGTAACAGAGAAAATAAGAAAAAAAAATCTTAGAGGTTACTTAGAGCAAGAAAGAAAACTTCTTTATACCTTCAGATCAAAAATCCCACTAGGATTACATACAGTCAGACAAGCAATAGAATATGAAAAAATTGCCGAAGACAGAATTTTTGCAGGGGAAAGTTTTTCACCAGGGACAGCAAGATCCCCTCTATCAGTAAGAGCAGCACAAGTTACTGACCATTATGTTATCCTAGATATTCTCAAAAATAATCCCAGAAATAGAATAGAACTCCTACGTAATATTCGATCTTTTCTACCAATCATAAACGAATACTATCTAAGAGAAAGCCTACTGCGATTAAGAGAAGCAAATATGGAAGATCGTTTAGAAAAAACAATAGGAGTGTTGCATAGATGAAATCCATCAAAGATCTCATTAAAGGAAATCAACCTGTAGGAGAAGCAATTAAAGAGCTAAGATCATTAGGTATTAGTTTAGAAGATTTACTCGCAGGAAGACTTTCAAGAGAAAAAGCATTAAAAGCATTTGGCCCATCATTAGATCTCCAAGCATTTGGAACAGGTGAATTAGGAGGAAGAATCATTGTCATCGAACCTCCAGAAGGATTAGTAGACAACAAAGGAAGACCTGTACGATTATACTATGTAATTGGAGGAGATACTTTAACAATCAGTGGAGAACCTGGAGACAGACCCTTCTATGAAAGAAAAGAAATTGAAGGTCTCCTTCCATTAGATCTCACAGAAATTACAATAGATCCAAGTGGGCAAGCACAGATTAAAAGAAAAACAAAAGAAAAACAAGAAAAAGATCCGAATGATCCTGATAAATTAAAAGAAGGAAAAGCGACAACAAAAAGAAGAGCAACACAATTTGATGCATTATTATATTCATACCTCCTTCAAAATGGAGAGGATATAGCTCATCTAGTAAATGGTTTGGAAGAAATCCTAGAAGAAAAGAAAGCAATTGCAGGAGAAGCAGCATTAAGAGAACATTTCCCAGAAGCCGACGCACTTCTTGCATTTGGCGTGACAAAAGTACATTCATTAGAATCTTGGCTGCAAGAAATGGTGCAAGAAAGAGTTTCAAATTTAAGAAGAGAGATCAAAGAGTTTTATACAACAACTGAAGGAAAAGAATTTGTAAGAGAATTTATGGCACAAGAGTTTCCACAAACATATGATCATGCACCAGAAGTCATGAAATGGGTCATAAACCATGGAATGAAAGGAAAGCAGCCTCAATTTTTACTTTCTGCAATTAGTGCAGGAATCCTAAGTGAAGAGAAAGAAAAGAAAGGCGTATATAAATTCTGGGGAAGAGTTGCAAAGGCAACAAGAGAAGCTGCATCAAATACATTACTCATTGAAAAAGGATATTTAGAAGGAAAACATAAAATAAATGATGTATACATTCCTTTACTCAGAGAATTAAGAAACAGGCGAGGAATTTATTCTGGATCCACAGTTAACGCAAGTTTATTAGGCATGTTTGGACTGGGAAAATTATTAAACTCTAAAGAAGAAGCTATAAAAGCCCATTCTCTCTATAGAACATACGCAGAATCAGGAACATATATTATCAATAATTATTCAGCTATAAGAAATCTAGTTGACGAAATAATAAAAAATGAAGAAGTCAGAAAAAAATATCCAAAATCCCAGACAACATCTGGACTCATTCAAAGAGCAATTCTAAACGAAGAAAGTCTACATGAAAGACTAACCATGACAAAAGCAGAAGAAGGAGAATTAAAGAAAGTACCAATTTCAAAATCATTACTGGCCTATGTCATCCCAACATATCTAAGAGTTGAAGTGGATATCTATAGGCCGCATATGACATTATCTGCAGATGCTAATTTCTTAAAAGAAACCTTGAGTGAAGAGTGAGGCTCAAATGCTCAACTTAGAAGAATATTCACTGGAGTATCGTTTTAAAAGGATTATCAAAGAAATAAAAAGAATTCCAGATACAGAAGAGCTAGACGAAGTACCATATTTTACAAAAGTTCATGATGCAATCAAAGAACACTATGGATCTTTAGATGCATATTTGAAAGCAACAAATATCGAAGAAACACTCCAAGTAGAACAAGTCCCCTTTCCCTCTGCACAACAAATCCATACAATGGTTACAATCGCAGAAAGAGAAAGAGTGATCATTGGTGATGAGCCTGGAACACGAAAGACTGCCGCAGCAGGTCTTGCAAAATATACTATTGAAGAAAAACTAAAAAAGAAAGTAAAAACACTTGTTCTTTGTCCAAGTTATCTCATCAGCAATTGGATGGCACGCCTTGATGAATATCACCAAGAAGAACCAACATACTGTGTTATTACTCCAGAAGATAAATGGGAAGATCTCAAAAGAGCAGCTTCCCTAGAAACAGATTATATTTTTGTCAGTTATGACTTACTCTATAAAGAAATTGACACAAGTAATGGTGATAAAGAAGACTACGAACTCCACGCACGTATTCTTGCACAGCAATATGCAGAAGATAAAAAAGCAGCATGGGATCATTATACAAGATTGGCCTGCGATTATAAGCTTACAGCTGAAAGTCCATTAGAGAATATTTGTGAAGCAATTGCTTTTGAAGAGGCAGTAAATACAGAAAATGAAAAGAAAAGAGTCTGTGATTCCTTAGAAAAAATTCTTACTAGAAACGATGCAGATGAAACGACAAAGCATGACTTTTACTTGATTGCAGATGAATTTCATAATGTTCGAGATCATTCCTTAAAAAAGAAATCCAATGCATTTTATAGACTCGCTCAAAGAGCACGTTTCGCTGCATTCCTTTCTGGAACAAAAACGCCAGATAATATTGGAGACATTGCAGTAGTTGCTTCTATTCTTGATAATGAACGCTTTCAAACACCAAAAGAATTCATTGATGCAGTAGGAAATAATCCTGCAGCAGTACGAAGATTCTATGTTCAATGGGAAAAAAAGCCTGTACTAAAAACAATAGATATTGGAGAAGAAAAAATTCCAGAAACGCAAGACAAAGCTTTTGATCTCAATGAAACAGAAAGAGCTGTGTATTTAGCAATACAAAATCATCCAGAAATCTCTGAAGCAGAAAAGCTTCTGCTGTTAAGGTATGTTACCTTAGATGCTGCATTAATTGATCCAAGAAGGTATTTAGGAAGTCCAAGCATGCAAAAGAAATTGCAAGCAGTCCGTGATGAAGAACCAGAAGCATTTTTAGACTTAGATACAAACAGGTCTTCAAGATATAAAAAATTAGAAGAAATTATAGGGACAATTCCTGAAAGAGAAAAATACATTATTTTTTCAAAGTTTTCTTTAGGAGTCATACCTATATTAGAAAAGCAACTGCAAGCAAGTGGAGAAAATATTATTCGCGTAGACCAAACAGTCAGCGCAGAAAACAAAAAAATTCCATTAAGCAAAGAGGAAATACAGGAATTAAAAGCACAAGGCATCTATAGAGAGCAAAAACATAGAGTCGACTTAAAGCGATCTGAAAAAGAAGCCCTAAAGCTTCAAGGAAAAAGAACACTGCGCTATTCACAAAGAGACATTGCAGTTTTAACAGCACAATGCGATCCAGATATTGATGGCATACTCACAACCTATGGAACATTACGAGAAGGAAGAGACCTTACTGCAGCAAACCATATTATTCAACTAGATGAAGAATATCAGCCAGGTGTCAAAAGACAAGCTATCGGAAGAGCCGCAGGAAGAAGCGGTCAGGAAAGACAATGTTCTATTTACGCGCTTCGTGCAAGAGCAACACAAGATGATGGAATTAGAGAACATGTCGCAAGAAAAGAGCTCATCATTGCACATGCAGAAGCTTGTGATGAAAGAATTTCTGGAGAAGATGCTCTTAGCCTTGCAGGAAAAGTAAAGCCTCATAATGAAAGAGAAATTCACCCCTATATGTATACTTCTCATCAGCTTGTTCGTATGATTCTAGGGAACCTTTCTGGTGCAGGCATCTCTGCTATGGAAGCATTAGTGGAACAAGGACTAGCAAAGCTCTTCGCAGAAAATTACAATTACAAATGGGAATTAAGCACCTCAGCAAATATCGGAAGACTCATGCACATGATCATACAAAAGAATGAAAGAGAATATCCTTCTATCATCGAACTAGGCTCCGGTCCAGCACAAATTGCAAGAAGCATAGAAAGAGCAACAACGTGTGTAGATTATTTAGAGGAGCAATTAGAAATAGGAAGAAGAGAAACACAAAAGTTAGGACTAAAAATCACAACGCATCAAGGATCCATCCAAGACATGCCTTTCATTACAAGTGCAGCATACGATCTTTCTCTCGCATCTAATGTACTTAATTTATTGACACTGCAAGAAAGAGCAGNAGCACTAAGAGAAAACAAACGAATACTCAAAGAAAATGCAAGAGGGATTTGGGTTTTCCCACCAAGTGCAACAGATCTTGAAGGAGGAGATCTAAGAATTATTGATACTCTCAAAAAAGATTTTACTAAAGCAGGTTTTACNCTGGATGAAANATTNACTGGAAGATACGTAGTACGAAATGCAATCGATTTAAACACAGGNAATCAAATTGCAAGTGAAATAAAAACAACTCTTATTGTAGCAGATAATACCAACCAAGGAATAATCAAAGAAGGAATGTTCGAACTCAAAGTAGACTACTCNTATAATAAAGGAGAAGGAAAACAAAGAAGATTATTAGANCCAACACAAGCTACNCCAAATACAACAGCAGAAGTCTGTTTAGAATTCGAAAATNTAGATACAGGCCTTGCTTTNAAAGGAAAAAAGCCCATCACAAGAATAGAAATTAGAAAACTTATCGCAGAAGGTTTGAAAAAAGGAGATCTCACTGACGATGATGTAAGAGAAATTCTCCGTACATTAATAGGAGGCAAGCAATGAGTCTAGAACAAATTGCCCTGGGTTTAGTCCGAGATTATCAAGAAATAAAATACTCTTCTTATGNTACTTTGCATGGCTATGCCATGTATTGGGATGAAGCAAAGAAAACACTTTCGCCTGATCCAAGATCCTTCCCAAGAAACGCATATTATCTTTCCTGGAAGACCTTTATAGAAGAATTAAAAGCAAGCAAAGACTGGGCAAAACCACTCTACAAAATGCCAGATACGCCAATCTTTGAAAAACAAAACATACTTGCACAAGTATTGGCAAACAAAAAGNTTGTAAGAGAACAGTTTCTTAAAAGAGTCTCAGAAGAACTGCAACCAGTCCTTGCAAACATAGTCTATGAAAGAGAACTCATTAGAGAAAGTGCAAATATGTTTATAGATACATTTAATGCTGAAAGAGTGCAAAGAGAACCTGAAAAAAATCATTTTGAANATTTCTTAGAACATTATGACCTAGAGAAAAAAACACATAAACAAAAACCAAATATTTCCTATCAACATTTNCTGTTAAGACTGAAAGCAGAAGATGATTGGGAAAGNCTTTATATGCAAAACNTAGAAGAAAAAGATTCTATCACAGCAAAAAGACTACAAGGGATCTTTGAATGCATTGAAACAAATAACTTTGAAGAGAAAGAACGAATGGAAATGCTTGAATCTCTTACAGAAAAGGGCTGCGTTGGATTAGTAGAAGCTATGGGGCAAGATGCCTATGATTTGCTTGTTGCACTTTATGGAGAAGAGCAATTCCCAGAAGAAAAAAGACATTATTTAAGTTCAGGAAAAGCTATCCGTCCACATTTAGGAAAATGTAGGAGAATAAAAATAAATCCAGAAATGAACATCTGGGAAAAAGATCTTCTTAAAGCATTAAAAGAAAAAGGTTTCAAATCTCAAATTTACGACAAAAGTACAACCATACAAAGAATATTACAAAATAATTTTATAACGCCTTACTTAAAAAGATGGGAAAAGGGAGAGAATATTACAAGTGAATTAGACCTAAAGCAAAAAGAAGAAGAAGATCTAGTAACAAAGAGATTATTACGCTATACTTCAGAGCATTTTGCAATGATGACAAGAGTGGAAAAATATCCACAAATCAGTCACATCCTTACCCAAGTAAAGATAAGATAGCTTTATAAATCCAAGNAGAAAAAAGTAGACCAGAAAAATGGCAATAAAAGATGATATTTTAGAACAGATCAGAAGGCTTCCCNCTAGNGAAAGAGAAGGCCTTGTAGAGGAACTTTCAAAAGGATTAGAAAGTCCTCCATCAAATACTTTTGATTGGACAAGAGATCCATTTATTACAGCTGAAGATCTTTGTGGTGGAATTCTCAAAATTTCTGCAGACAAAGAGTACAGGATAACAGACCTTCGCGGCTGGAGAGAAATGGATGCAAAGAGAGCTACACAATATGATATCGCAAACAGACAAGCAGGAACAATACATGCATTTCCTTTAAAAAGATATAAACAAAAAGCAGAAGGCGCTGCTAAGGCAGAACCCTATCATATTCTTGCAATTGTTGCAAATTCCAAAAAGTATCCTACAGGTCTTATTACTTTAAACGCAATAGCTCTTGGCAAAGAAAATATTCCTGCAACAGAAATCTGGGGAAGAATAGGAATTTCTGAAATAGATCTCACGAATTCTCCATTTATAGTCCCAGGAAAATTAGAACTAGAACTTGCAGATGCAAGAATCCGAGTATTGAGATCAAAATATGATGTAGAAGGCTTTGATCAAAAAGACGTCCAAGGCTATAAAATTCCTCTACGAGGGTTATAATTCTGTAACCACCTCTTAGCAACAGAAAAAAGAGAAGAGAATACAAAGAGATTTAAACAAGAAATAAAATTTTATTACCATGTCATTACAAGCAAAAGTAGATGGAAAAGCAATTGAATATTTTTCTAGTCCATTAGAAAAACTTTTTGAACGTCTCAGTTACACTAATGAAAGAAATTTCTACACCAGAAGAGTAGGTGAAGTTATTCAAGTAAATATCTCTCCAGCATATTTTGACAAAGATATATTCAAATATAAAGCAATAATAACAAATGATGGAAAAGAAATAAGGAGCAGACTTTCAGAACCACTGAGAGAATATCTAACCATTTCTACTCAAGACGAAAAAGAAATTAGTATAGAAAGAGATGTAAAAAAAGGAAAGGTACTTGTCAAACAAAAGAGTAAAAAAGATAAATTCAGCAGTAGAAGAATTTTTACGCTTGATAATGATGAAGAACTAGAAAAATATGTGCGAGGTTTATTGTAAAATGTATCCATTTAGAGAATATATTTGGGAAACAATAAAAGAACATAAATTATTTTTTGCAGGTTTAGCAACAGTAGCATTAAGTGCAGGAATAACAAGGGCATATTTTCCTTCAGAAAAAACAAATCTTCTTATCTTTGATCAAGATCAAGATGGTTACCTTGATATTATCATTGATAATAATTGGTGGTTTATACTTGCACGAGACCCAAAATCTATTGCTTCAGCAGGTACTCACAATAGAATGTATAGAATATGTTATACCCTAACAGATACTCAACTAACAACAAAAACAATGACAGAAAAAGAATTTCTCACACAAGTTCGTCCATTACTAGAAAAGTGTATGTATGAAACCTATATCTACNAAAACAGAGACTAATAACACTTAAATACTCTATAAGAATTCTTTTTTTCATGAATAAACTTATTGTAAGCGCAGATGATTTTGGATATACAAAAGAAGTAAATCTAGGCATTCTTGATGCGCATCGCTTTGGCACAGTGACAAGCACAACAATCATGGCAAATCAAAATTATTTTGACCATGCAATTGCTATTTATCCAAAATCCTTAGGCATTGGAGTACATCTTAATCTTACCTGGGGAAACTCCTTGCTCAATGGAAAAAANTTTTCTCCATGGAATAAACAAAAAATAGTTTTAGGAATTATAGACAAGGAATTCGTAGAAGATGAATTCCGAAAGCAAATAGAAAAGCTTCTTGAAGTAGGAATACGACCGGACCATCTAGATACACACCACCATATGCATGCATTTCAACCAGTAACAAATGCAATTATAAAACTTGCACAAGAATATCATATTTATAAAATACGTTGGCCAAAAGAAAAAGAAAATAAAATGATATTACAAACATCCTACCTCAAACAAAAACTGATCAATAAAAATTTAAAAGAGTGCCCCATAAAAACAACAGATCATTTTTACGGAGTGCTCCATGCAGGAAAACCTGAATTAAAACATTTCCTTTCCTACTTAAACTTTGAAGGTACTGCAGAAATCTGNTGCCACCCTGGAAAAAAATATGGAACAAAACAAGATAAACTCTGGAAAACACGAGAAAAAGAACTACAAATTCTCACAAATGATATGTTCTTAAATAAAATAAAAGAAAAAAATATCCAACTTATTACATTTAAGGAGCTTTAAGATGCGCATCGTAATGCCCTGTGAAAACCTCAGCGCAAATGGCTCTCTAAGAGTCTACCCATTTGCAAAAATTATGTCTGAAGAGCATGATATAACAGTTCTTGGNCCTATAGAAAAGAAAGGAATCTTTACTCCAATTAAAAATGATCTAAGTGTTAAATATGTATCAATACCTAAAAAATATTTTCCTCCAGGATACATACAAAATCAAAGAGATATATACAAACAACTCAACGACGCAGAGCTCATTCATGCATTCAAAGTCACTGCATGGTCTTATCTTCCATCATTACTACAAAAAATAAAACATAAAAAGAAAATAGTATTAGATATAGATGATTGGGAAAGTCAATATGTAGCAGATTATTATTTCAAAGCAAATCCTATAAAATTAGCAAAATTCACTTTCGTTGATGCCTACACCCCAGAATCATATTTCATAAAAAAAATTTTAGAAACACAAGTAAAAAAAGCAGATGCAGTTATCACAAGTTCCAAAACATTACAAAGAATGTTTGGAGGTACATGGATCCCAACAGGTCCAAATACAGATTATTTTAATCCAGAAAATTTTTCTGGGAAAAAAATACGAGAAGAATTTCGCTTGGAAGATAAAACAATTATTCTTTTCATGGGCACACCAAAAAAGCATAAAGGGGTAGATGAACTCATACAAGCAGTAGAGGAATTAAGAACAAGAGATGAATCACTTCACTTGCTCATTGTAGGTGCAGAAAAAGATAATTCCTACGTACAAACATTGAAAGAAAACCAAGGCCTAACCATAGTTGGTTACAGGGATAATAAAGAAATGCCAGACTTTCTTGCAGCAGCAGACATTGTATGTATTCCACATAAAAATAATAAATCAGCAAATGCACAACTTCCTATTAAAATATTTGAACCTATGGCAATGGAAAAACCAGTGATAACAACAGATACTACAGACATGAAGGAAATCTTTGAAGACTGTGGCCAGGTAATAAAACCTGATTCAGTTGAAGCACTAAAAGAAGCAATAGTATTGTATCTCAACAACAAAGAGCTCAGACTACAGCATGGAAAAAAAGCAAGGCAAGAATGCCTAAACAAATATTCCTGGAAAATCATGAAAAAGAAAACACAAGCAGTCTATGATGCATTATAAATTTTTAATAAGCTTTTTAATTTCGTCTAAATCTCTTTGCATATTTTGTATCTCTCGCTCAGCCTTTCTATTTACATCATAGTCATATTTCGCATGCAATCTATCTCGCTGTGCTGACCTATTCTGACTCATAAGAATAACAGGAGCTTGCACCGCAGCAAGCGTAGAAAGAATAAGATTTAATAAAATAAAGGGATAGGGATCCCAAGAAGAAAGCAAAGCAAAAATATTAAGAAGCATCCAGGAAAATAAAAAGAAAAAGAACAAGAAAAGAAAAGTCCAACTTCCTGCAAAAGAACTAATCAAATCTGCAGCTCTTTCACCAGTGCTTAATCTATGATGTGGATATTTTGGAAACTTCGCCATTCTTTTCTATAATGAAGCTCTGAGATTTATAAATCTTTGGAGCAATCCGGAAATCTTCCGGATTTTTCTAAGAAAGTTTTATGAAAGCAAATGGGATAAAGAGCATATGCAAAGTCTACAAGAAAAACAAATGGACGCAGAACAAAAATTTAAAGAGTTTTTTAGACAGACAAAATATTCCCTATTGGTATATTAACCAAGGCATAGACACATTTTCTCCAGCACTAAAAAAACTCCAAGTGCAAAGACCAGATTTTTTCATTCTCATTCCAAACTTTGGCTTCATCCTTATTGATGTAGAACACAACATACCTTTAGAGAAGTATGAAAAATTTTGCATTTCAGAACCAGAAACATTTAGTTATAATAACCTCCAGAAATATTTTAACATGCAAGTATGATACGCATTCTCCAATGAAAAGATTCATTATACAACGTGGTATTTCATGCCTGTATCAAAAGTTATTGAACTCAAAAAGCAATATCTTGCAAAAAATAAGCATTATATCTCCGCACCTATAGAAGCATTTACACAGATTTCCAGCTCCGAAAAAATTACAAAGCTCTTTCAAAGTTAAANCCCTGCGGCAATTGAGCACTGGAGCGAAGCGACGATAAAAAGAAAACTATTTCTCTTCTAAAGAAGAAAGTATATTCATAAATTTCCCGCAAACTATATAAAGAAAGAGAAAATCCAAATTTTCACTATGAAAAGAAGTTCGCGAAGATGGAAGAAAAAAGGCCAAATGAGATGGAAATGGCAGCGTAAACGAATGCGAAAAGAAAAAGCAAAACGTGCGCAAAGAAAATAAGTCTTCGTAACAAAAGCTTTATATAGAGCCTCTTTTTAAGAGAGCATGTGATACATTTCACGATGATGAGTACTTGATTGAACAATCAAGTATGAGGTATGGATACGAGCAGAGCTTAGTAGAAATAAATAATAAGTGTGCAAAAAATAATCCTTTAAGTAAATTAAATATTCTTGCGCTAAATTGCGATACCCGTTGATCCTGCGGGAGATTACTGCTATTAGGGTTCCACTTAACCATGCAAGTCAAGGGGACTCTTCGGAGTCACCGGCGGAATGCTCAGTAACACGTCGATAATCTACCCTAAGGTCTAGAATAACCATGGGAAACTGTGGCTAATACTGGATAGAAAATTGATACTGGAATGTACTTTTTTTGAAAGTTACGACGCCTTAGGATGGGTCGGCGGCTGATTAGCTAGTTGGTGAGGTAATGGCTCACCAAGGCTCAGATCAGTACGGGCCTTGAGAGAGGGAGCCCGGAGAAGGACACTGAGAAAAGGGTCCTAGCCCTAAGGGGTGCAGCAGGTGGGAAACCTTTACAATACACGAAAGTGTGATAAGGGAACCCTAAGTGCTTACCAGTGGTGAGCTTTTATTAAGTGTAAATATCTTGATGAATAAGTGGTGGGTAAGACCGGTGCCAGCAGCCGCGGTAACCCCGGCGCCACGAGTGGTAATCGCGTTTATTTGGCCTAAAGCGTCCGTAGTCGATAAAGTCAGTCTTTTGTTAAATCCTTATGCTTAACATAGGGGCCGCAAGAGATACTGCTTTATTAGAGATCGGGAGGAGACAAAGGTATTCCTTGGGTAGCGGTAAAATGCGATAATCCTTGGAAGACCACCAATGGCGAAGGCATTTGTCTAGAACGAATCTGACGATCAGGGACGAAAGCTAGGGGAGCAAAAGGGATTAGATACCCCTGTAGTCCTAGCTGTAAACGCTGCAAACTAGGTGTTGCATATTCTTCGGGAATATGCAGTGCCGGAGCGAAGGTGTTAAGTTTGCCGCCTGGGAAGTATGGTCGCAAGACTGAAACTTAAAGGAATTGGCGGGGGCGCGCTACAAGGAGTGGAACGTGCGGTTTAATCAGATTCTACGCCGTGAACCTCACCAAGAACGACGGCAGGATGAAGGTCAGATTAAAGGTTTTACCTGACAAGCCGAGAGGAGGTGCATGGCCGCCGTCAGTTCGTGCTGTAAAGTGTCCAGTTAAGTCTGGCAACGAACAAGACCTGTAT
>C687J35174_10007359_pt1 | contig 14172 bp, 14 predicted proteins | sample RifCSPhighO2_01_FD_35174 | JGI IMG/M metagenome (IMG submission 35174) | reverse complement strand
TTACCAAAGCAAGATCAATACGAAAGATTATTAGCGGTAAAAAAATGTGGATTAATTGATGAAGCCAGAATGGGAAATGAAGGAGTTAGTGTTTATAAAGTTTTAGAGCAAGTAAAGCCAGACATGATTTGTTTGGGCTATGACCAATTCGCCTTTACAGATAAACTAGAAGAAAAATTAAATGAATTCGGCTTAAAGGCAGAAATAAGAAGAATGAAGGCCTATAAACCAGAAATTTACCATTCATCAATATTGTCAATGTTAGATGATTAATTAACATAAAACATGAAGCATAAAGCATGAAGCAACGATTACGTTTTGTTTCATGTTTCATGTTCCATGATTCATGATCAATGTTAGATATTAAATTTATAAGAGAAAATCCAGATAAAGTTAAAGAAGCTTGTAAAAACAAGAATGTGGATTTAAGCGGTCTAAGCGTTGATTGGTTTATTGATTCAGAAAAAGAAAAAAGAACGATTCAAGCAGAAATAGAAAACTTAAGAGCTGAGCAAAATCGTATTAGTCGCGGAGGAAAAGATAATGAATCACTTATATCACAAGCAAAAGAACTTAAAGAAAGAATAAAGAACTTAGAGCCTAAATTAAGCTTATTGGAGGCTGAATTAAAAAACTTTTTGTTATCTTTGCCTAATATTCCTTTTGATGATGTGCCTGTAGGAAAAGATGATTCTGAAAATAAAGTTTTAAGAAAAGTTTCTGGGGCTTTCAAACTTCCATTTACTCAAGTAAAAGATTACATGGAATTAGGGGAAGATCTCGATATTATTGATACAAAGAGGGCGGCCAAAGTATCTGGGTCTCGTTTTGGCTATATTAAGGGAGGATTAGCTCAACTGGAGTTTGCTTTAATGCAATTTGTGATGGATGTGGTAAAAAAAGAGAATTTTGTGGCTGTTATCCCGCCAGTAATGCTAAAAGATGAAATTGCCCGAGGTACAGGATATTTTGAAGCAGGTGACGAAAAGGAAGCTTATTTTTTACCAGATGACAAGTTATATTTGGCTGGTACTGCCGAACAACCACTAGTAGCCATGCATGCCGACGAAGTTCTTGAGGTAAAAGAGTTACCATTAAGGTATCTTGGTTTTTCAACAGCTTTTAGAAGAGAAGCGGGGAGTTATGGGAAAGATACCAGGGGAATATTAAGGGTTCATCAGTTTGATAAATTAGAGATGGTTATTTTTTCTAAACCAGAAAATTCAAGAAAAGAACACGAATTACTGCTATCTATTGAAGAAAGAATGATGAAATTGCTTAAGTTGCCTTATCAGGTATTAGATATTTGTACAGGAGATTTAGGCAGACCTGCAGCAAAAAAATATGACATTGAAACTTGGCTTCCTTCAGAAAAAAAATATCGCGAAACTCATTCTTCATCAAATTGTACAGATTTTCAGGCCAGACGCTTAAATATTCGTTATAAAGACGAATCAGGAAAGATGCAATTTGTACACACCTTAAACGGTACCGCTTTTGCTATAGGTAGGATTTTAATTATGATTATGGAGAATTATCAGCAAAAAGACGGATCAATTAAAGTTCCAAAGGTTTTGCAAAAATATACAGGATTTAAGATCATAAAACATAAAGCATAAAACATAAAATAAAAAATAATGTTTCATGTTGTGTGTTTCATGTTTCATGAATTATGGAAGAAAAACAAATTATTGTCAAAAACTTATCTATTAATTATAAAGTCTTTGGACAAGGAAAACCCTTTCTTATTTTACATGGCTGGGGATCAAATTCTGATAGGTGGATAAAAGTAGCTGAATTGCTAGCTAAAAATGGACTGTTAGTTTTAGTTCCTGATTTGCCTGGATTCGGTAAAAGCCAAGAACCAAATAAAGCTTGGTCTATTGATGATTATGTTGACTTAGTTGTTGAATTTTTAAAAAATTTTACAGAATTTAAAGAGGAATTTTATTTATTAGGTCATTCATTCGGAGGCGCCGTATCTGTAAAGCTTTCGATTAATCATTCACAAAGGATTAAGAAGTTATTTTTAGCAGCAGCAGCTTGCATTAGGAAGAAAACAACAGCTAAAAGTTATTTACATAAAATCTCAAAAATAATAAAAGTTTTTAGTTTTTTACCTTTGTATAAACAGCTAAGAAAGGCAATCTATAAGTTTATTATTAAGAAAAGTGACTATTCATTTGTTGAAGGTGTGATGAAAGAAACATATGTAAAGGTTATCTTAGAAGATTTATCGCAAAAATTATTGTTTGTGAAAGTTCCTACGGTAATTATTTGGGGTGATCAAGATGAGCTGACTCCAGTAGAATATTCTCATATAATAAATCAGAAGATAGAAAAATCAAAACTTATAATACTTCCTAATATCAAGCATAATTTAGATAGACATGATCATCCAGAAGTTTTAACCGATAAAATATTGAATAATTTGAGTGTAGAAGTTTTTTCGCCAAACGATATAAATCTTTAAAGGCTATAAGTTTCAAATAAAATTTAATGGCTTATTTGTTAAAAATTTTAAGTATTTTTTGGTTTATAGGAACATTAAAATTCATTCTTTTTTGGGTTTATTTGTGGCAACTCAAAGAATATCATATAGGGCGCTTCAAAGATCATTTCAATACCTATAAAGGCAGAAAAATATTCCTTAATTGGCTTTTTGCTTTTAAATTACTGCTTTTTGTTATTCTTTTGTTAAGCTATGACTTCTTTGGCATTGCTTTTTATGTTTTATTCTTGATTTATGGTTTAGAATCAGTATCTTTTATAAACTCTGCATTAAAAAAAAGGCTTAAGCGGCCGATTTTTACAATTAAAACTACTCTTTTGACCCTCGTTTCTTGTTTGCTGTTCGTGGCATTATTCTCTTTAGCCTACAATAAGTCTTCAACTAGTTTTTGGTTCTTATTCTCTATATTGGCAATTGATATATTTACCTCTTTAATAGTTTCAGGAGTAGTTTTAATGTTTCAACCATTATTTGTTTTTGGCAGGAATAATATAATTGAAAAGGCTACAGAAAAAATAAGGAAATTTGATAAATTAGTAGTTGTAGGAATTACCGGTTCTTATGGTAAAACATCAACTAAAGAATTTTTAACTACCATACTTTCTCAGAAATTCAATGTTTTAGCCACTAAAGAGCATAGGAATTCAGAGATGGGCATATCTCAGACTATTTTAGAAGAATTAAATAAAGATCACCAGATTTTTATAGTAGAAATGGGAGCTTATAAAAAGGGAGGGATAACTTTATTATGCGACATTGTCAGACCTATGATTGGGATAGTAACGGGAGTTAATCAGCAGCATATGGCAACATTTGGTTCTATGGAGAATTTGCTTTCTGCTGAGGGCGGAGAAGAATTACTTGATAGATTACCTAAGAATGGTTTAATAATTGTTAATGGTGATAATAAATACTGTGTAGATTTGTATAAAAAAGCCAATATACACAAGAGGGTTTATTCAGAAGAGGGAAGAAAGGTAGAATCTGATATATGGTCAGAAGAGGTTGCTGTAAGCAAGAATTCACTGGATTTTATCGCTATAACTAAAAAGAAAGAAGCGGAACATTTTAATGTTAAAGTGTTGGGGAGACAGAATATACAGAACTTATTAGGAGCAATCTTGGTTGCCAGGGAATTAGGCATGACTTTTGATGAAATTTCAAAAGCTGCAAATAATATCAAACAAGAGCAAGGGGGAATGACTATGAAAACTGGAATTCACGGTATTAATATTGTAGATTCTTCCTATTCATCTAACCCAAATGGAGTTGAAGCTGATCTTAAATATTTAAATGTTTTAAAGGGTAACCCTTCGACTGGGCTCAGGATAAAGAAAATAGTAGTGATGCCTTGTTTAATAGAATTAGGCAAAGAATCAAAGAATGTTCACTATAAAATAGGAGAGAATATGGCAGGAATAGTTGATTTAGCAATTATTACAACAAGAGAAAGATTTAAGGACATAAAAGATGGTGCGGCAAATAGTGGAATGGAAGATAGTAAAGTCATTTTTTCTGAAAAACCGCAGGAAATACTTCATGCAATAACCACTTTCTGTAAATCAGGAGATGTGGTATTATTGGAGGGAAGAGTGCCGAGCGATTTGATAAAATTATTGACTGATGATAAACAAGTTTAAACCAATTTCAATTTCCTTATCTCCTAATGTTCAAAAAGATGATGTTAGATTAGCTTTAAGGTTGCTATTTCAACCTTGGAAATGGAAAAACCCTTCGGCAGGCGGCTCAGGGCAAGTGGGAAATGCTATAAAAGAATTAGAAGATAATTTTAAAAAGTACTTAGGAGTTAAGTACGCTTTTTCTTTTAATTCTGGAAGATCTAGTTTTTTTGCCATTTTAAAATCTCTTAATCTTAAAAATAAAGATTCTGTATTATTGCAAGCTTTTACTTGCAACGCCGTGCCAAATCCTATTTTATGGGCTAATTTAAATCCTATATACGTAGATTGTAATGATAATTTTAATATTGATATCAACGACCTTAAATCTAAAATCTTAAATCACCCGCCTCGCCCGACAAGCGAGCTCGTCGAGGTGGGTAAATCTAAAGTTCTTGTGGTACAGTATACGTTTGGTTTGCCTGCAAATATGGATGAAATAGTTAAAATAGCTAATGAAAATAATCTTATTTTAATAGAAGATTGTGCACATGCTTTGGGTGCAAGATATAATAATCAACTTGTGGGTACTTTTGGAAAAGCCTCTTTCTTTAGTTTTTCTAGGGATAAAGTAATATCTTCTGTTTACGGAGGAATGGCAGTTACTAATGATGATGAAATGGGTAAAAAATTAGAAAAATTACAAAAAGAATTTGGTATGCCAAGTAATTTATGGATTTTGCAACAACTTAGACATCCAATACTACTTAATTATCTTATTCTACCTCTATATAATTTTTTAGATTTGGGGAAAATATTCTTGGTTTTTTCTCAATGGACCCACTTTTTATCTAAAGCGGTCAGCTGGAAAGAAAAAAGGGGATTAAAACCAGATTATTTCCCAAAAGCTTTACCTAACGCATTGGCTATAATGGCTCAAAATCAATTTAATAAATTGGATAGTTTTTATAATCACAGAAAAAAAATAGCCGAATTTTATTATAAAGAATTGCAAAATACTTCATTTAAAATGCCTGATATGATAAACAAACAAAGCTATTTGAGATTTCCAATTCAACATAAAAATGCCCACGAAATCATTTATGAAGCTTGGAATAACCAGAATATTTTAATAGGAGATTGGTACACAAGTCCCATTGCCCCAGATGATACAAAAATAGGCGAAATGAGATATAAGTTGGGAAGCTGTAAAAATGCTGAAAGATTGGCTAAAATAACATTGAATTTACCAACACACATTAATATATCTATGGATGATGCAAAGAGAATAATAAATTTTTTGAAAAAATGGAAATATGCATAGCATATTTTCTGCACTCGTTCGCAAATAAAAATATAATGTGTTACATTTTTACATGCTCACTCATTTGGAAATAAAAGAAATTACAAATAAACAAGAATGGGAGGATTTTCTCCTAAAATGNGAAAGGAAAACGTTTCTGCAGTCTTGGAATTGGGGAGAATTCCAACAATCTTTAGGATATAAAATATGGAGATTAGGAATCGTTGCTACGCAACCGCGGAACGATGCGGAACAAACGCGGAATAACGCGGAAGAAGAACTTGTTGCTGTTGCTTTGGTGATTAAACATACGGCAAGAAGGGGAAATTTCTTATTAGTTCCTCATGGGCCCGTTGTCATAAAACATGAAACATGGAGCATGAAGCAAACTTTGGAAGTTCTTGCAGAAAAATTAAAAGAAATTGCTAAAAAAGAAAAATTAGATTTTATAAGGATAAATCCTATTTGTGAGCGATCTCCAGAAAACGAAAAGATTTTTAAAGATTTGGGTTTCAGGTTACGGGCTCTCCATACACACCCTGAATCTTCTTGGAAACTAAATATTGAACCAACACAAGAAGAAATTTTATCTGGCATGAGGAAAACTACTAGATATTTAGTTAAACAGGCAGAAAAAAATAAAGTTGAAATTATTCAGACTTTTAATATAGAAGATATTGAGATCTTTAATAAAATGCACTTAGAGGTTGTAAAGCGTCAAAAATTTATACCTTTTTCTTTAGAATATTTTAAAAAAGAATTTTCAGCTTTTCTACAGGATGATCACATTGCACTTTTCTTTGCTAAATACGATGGTAAAATTATTGCAGCCTCTTATGGGATATTTTGGTCTGGAATGGCGTTTTACCATCATGCTGCTTTGCTTCCAGAATACAAGAAAATACCAGCCGCCTACTTATTACAATGGAATGCCATTAAAGAGGCGAAAAAGAGGGGATGCAAGGTTTACGACTTCTGGGGCTATTCAGATCCGGTTAAGTACCCAAAGCACCCCTATTCGGGTCCTACACTGTTTAAGATGGGTTTTGGAGGCTATAAAGATGAATACGTAAAGACTCAAGATTTAATAATTTCACAGAAGTACTGGATAAATTATATAATAGAAACTATAAGGCGAATTAAAAGAGGACTTTAAAATTTTAATGAGTTATAGAAAAAAACACATAAAGCCACACTTAAAGAGATTAAAACCTAAAAAGCTATTTTTTAAGAGGCCTATTTTTTGGTTTTCTACTAGTCTTTTGATTATATTAATTTTTTCTTATTTTCTTTTGTTTTCATGGTTTCAAGTATCAAGCATAAATATATCTGGAAATCAGAAAGTTAAAACAGAAGACATAGAAAAATTAGTAGATTCATTTGTTAATAAAAAAATATTGTCTCTTGGATTTTTAAATGTTAATTCAAAAAGCATAATTCTTTTAAATGGTAAAAAATTGTCATATGAGATTTTAAGTAAATTACCAGATATCGGAGAAATAAAAATAAAGAAGCAATTCTCTAATACAATAAACGTATCAGTTAAAGAGAGGGGACAGTTTGCTATTTTATGCAACGAAAATAATACATGTTTTTCAATTGATGATAGTGGAACTATTTTTTCTAATGTTTTAGGAGAATTCAATGATTCTTTAGTATTAGAAAAAAATATAAATTTAGGAGAAACTGATTTGGGTCAAAATGTTATTGATAAGAATATAATTGATCAAATAAAAATGGTTAACCAAAGCTTGGTTGATAATTTTCAGATAAAAGTTACTAAAGTTTTTATTTCAAATTATTTACAATTTAAAACTTCTGAAGGTTGGTCAGCTTATTTTGACAATTCTTCAGATATGAAATTACAGATTTCAGAAATAGATTCTTTGTTAAAGGGAGAGATTTCAGAAGAGAAAAGAAAGAATTTAACCTATATTTATCTTCAATATAAAGATAGAGCTTACTACAAGTGAGTAGTTTATAGTTAGTAGTTAGTAGATTTTCTACCCACTACCCACTACAAACTATAAACTAATACTATCTTCGGCCTTCGAAGGCTTCGCCTAGGGTTTCTTCGTCGGCGTATTCAAGTTCTCCGCCAACAGGTAAGCCTTTAGCTAAGTGGGTTATTTTTAAATTGGGAATAGATGCTTGGATTTCTTTTAAGGCTTTTTCAACCGAGAAACTGATTGATCTGCTTTCAACAGTGGGGTTAATGGCAATAATTATTTCTTTAAAGTTACCCTCAACCCCAAATTTTTTAGAGTTCTTAATTCTTTCTTTTAGTGCTTCTATTCTAGATTCGTTTCCTAAAATAAAGTAGAGACCATTATATTTTTTCTTGCTTTCAATTGAAAGAAGGTCTATTTCTTTTTCAACGATACATAGTAGTTGTTTATCTTTTGATGGATTAGAACATATTGGGCATAATGTACCATTAGAGTTTTCAAACGGTAAAAAACAAAAACTGCATAGTTTTATATTTTTTAATCCTGATATAGCATCTGCTAATTCAAATATTCTTTCCTTAGGTTGTTTTATTAAGTAAAAAACAAAACGGCTGGCCGTTCTTGGGCCGACCGTTGGAAATTTAGAAAATAAATCAATTAATCTCTTTATTGAATCCACTTAATTATTTAGTTTATAGTTTGTAGTGAGTAGAAAATTTACCAACTACGAACTACTCACTACAAACCAGTCTTACATTTCTTCTACATCTACTGTGTAGTCAGTCTGCTCTAAGTTTCTAAAGCTAGCTCTATTTTCATCGAAATAAAGCTTCACTGTTCCTGTTGGACCATTTCTGTGTTTAGCAATAATAATTTCAGCAATATTTTTTTCTATAGCATTTTCATTGTATTTATCTTCTCTATAGATAAATAAAACAACGTCTGCGTCTTGTTCTATAGCTCCTGATTCTCTCAAGTCAGAAAGCATTGGCCGATGAGGCGTTCTTTGTTCAACTGCACGAGATAACTGAGATAAAACTAAAACAGGTATATTTAATTCTTTAGCCAAAGATTTTAAAGCTCTTGAGTTCTCTGTAACTTGCTGAATAGGGGAGGCGTATTTATTAGTCGTATCCATTAACTGTAAGTAGTCAATTACTAATAAGCCTAATCCCTTGTCTGCCTGCAGTCTTCTAGCCATAGCCCTTATTTGAAGAATGTTGGTTGAACTCATGTCGTCTATGTAAATAGGCGCTTCAGAAAGAGTTCCCATAGCTGATTGAATTCTTGAAAAGTCGTTATCTCCTGGTCCATCGTTTAATTTTCCAGTTCTTAATTTCCATAAGTCTATATTGGCGTGAGCGGCAATCAATCTATCTACTATCTGGTCTTTTGCCATTTCTAAGCTAAAAACGCCAACTGGTAAATTCTGATAAACAGCTACGTTTCTTGCAATATCCATAGCTAAGGTAGACTTTCCCATAGAGGGCCTAGCAGCTAAAATTATCAAGTCAGATCTTTGAAGTCCAGATAACTTATTATCTAGTTGAGTAAAGCCTGTTGGTATACCCCTTAAACCTCCTCCATTTTTTGATAAAGCATCAATTCTTTCAAAGGTATCTCCTAAAATATCTTTAATGGCTACGAATTTTTGATTTAAAGATTTTTGTCCTATGGAGAAAACTTTTTTTTCAGCTTTATCTAAAAGAATGTCTACGTCCTGAGATTCGTCAAAAGCATCAAGTCCGATGTCGTTTGAAATTTCTATTAAGTCTCTTAAAACTTTTTTCTCTCTTACAATTTTTGCGTAACTTGATACATGGGTAGCCGTAGGAACTGTGTTTATTAAAGAAGTTAAATAGGCAGAACCTCCTATTTTTTCTAATTGTCCTCTTTCTTTTAACCTTGACGACAATGAAATAATATCAATTGGCTCCATCTTTTCAAACAAATCTATCATTGCTTGGTATACTTCTTTATGGGATTCTTTGTAAAAATCGTCAGCCGTTATAAAGTCAGCAACTTTAGTGATTGCGTTTTTATCTAACATTAAACAACCTAAAAGAGATTGTTCAGCTTCAATATTTTGAGGAGGTTTTTTATTTAATGTATCATTAGCCATATATTCATGTTAATTAAAGGATAACAAAAGCAGAGGATAGCTTCAAGGACTTGACAACACAATATGTATTATGATATAATTAAAAATTAATATAAAAGAGGCAAAAGGTTAAACTTTTTGGTTTTAAAAATTGAATATCTTGTAGTAGTTCTAAAACAGGATTCCATACTAAGTCTGCGATTTCTTCGTTTTTGTGGGTTTCAAAAATAAGTATTTTTCTTGCAGTTATAGCAAGATTTAGATCATATTTCCCTAAAAATAGTTCTTTACTTGCCATGATGCATCTCCATGAAGAGAATTGGGTTATTTTATCAAAGATCTTTTTATTGAAATTAATTAATTTAATATGATACTTTTCTACAATTAAGTCAATATTTAAAAAAAGTATCAATTATTTAATATTAAAAATATTAAATAATTGAAAAAGGCTGGTTTTCTGATATCATAATATTAAACGTGTTGTTCTTTGATTTTTCTCATAATGGGAGGTTTTATGAAAATTTTTTGGTGGTGGGCTAAGTTTAAAGTTCGATTTCAGCGAACGGAATTCAGAGAGAGTCCGGCAATAAAAATTATTCAAGCATACGATAGAGCTCAAGGAGAAGAAAAAATTCAAAAAGAAATCGGTGATTTATCAGATTGCCTGCAGATTGATAGTCTTGAAGGTCCTTATTTAACTAAGGAAGAAGCGATGAAATACGCAGGGTTCCATGGAAACCTGAATTTCAACAAAAAGTTATAGCTTAGTTTCTAAACCAAAAAGCCGAGCCAAGATTTATCTTGGTTCGGCTTTTTTCTATTCTTTTTTTCTTAATAAGGGACCTTCTTTGGTGTCTTCAACTATAAAGCCGTTTTTTTCAATTTCTATTCTAGCCATATCAGCCTTTTGCCACTCAGATAATTTTCTATATTTCTCTCTTTCTTTTACAAGATCTTCAACTTCCTTGGGAAATTTTATTTTACTTAACTTTTTAAAGTCTATAAAGTCAAAAATATCATTTATTTCTTCAAAGAATCTATAAGTTGATGTAGCTTGTGATTTTGACAATAAATTTTTATCTAGAAATGCGTTAATTTTTTTAATAAATTCAAATATTGTTGCAAAAGCTTTTGGAGTATTAAAGTCGTCAGCTAAGTTTTCGTAAAAATTATCTTTTAATTTCTTTATTTCTAAGGTAACTTTTGCATCTCCCTTACTGTATTGCTTAATATTTTTTATTTTAGCTAAAAATCCTTCAACTCTTTCTACGCCAGCTTTAGCATCCATAAGTATTACTTCTGAATAATTCATAGGAGACCTCCAGAGATTTTTCACAATTAAGAACCTTAAATGCCTGTAAGTATGTCTTTTCAGAAAATCAGATATAGTCACAAAGTTATCAAGAGATTTAGACATTTTTTGCCCAGAAATAGTTAAAAATCCAATATGCATCCAATATTTAGCCATAGGAGATTTTCCTGAAATAGATTCCATTTGTGTTACCTCTGCTTCATGATGGGGAAATATTAAGTCAATTCCACCTCCATGGATATCATATTGGGGTCCAAAGAATTTTTCTGTAATGGCTGTGTCTTCAATGTGCCAGCCCGGCCTGCCTTTGCCAAATGGCGAAGGCCAGCTTGGCTCGTCTGAATTATCATTGAGTTTCCAAAGGCAAAAATCGCCTCTATTTTTCTTATTTTTAGAGTAATCTATTCTTGATATTGAATCTTCTGCCTGCAAACTAGTTCTACCTGATAATTTTCCGTAGCTTTCAAATTTACTTATATCAAAATAAATTCCATCATCTAATTTGTAAGCATACCCTTTATCTATTAGTCTTTTTGTTTGATTTATAATTTCTTTAATATAACTTGTAGCTTTGGCGTATTTATCTACGCTATTAATGCCCAGGTCTTTCATATCTTTTAGGTGTTCTTTTGTGAAAGCTTCTGCTAAATCTTTTGGCGTGACACCTTTCTCTCGGGCTCTTTGGATTATTTTATCGTCTATATCTGTTATATTTTGCAGATAAAAAACCTTAAACCCCTGTTTTTTAAAATATTTTACTAAGGAATCAAAAACAATATTAGTTCTAGCATGTCCAATATGGGAAAAATCATAAACAGTCGGCCCACAGACAAAAATATTAATCTTCTTTTTCTTGAAGGGTTTAAAATCTTCTTTTTTCCTAGAAAGTGTATTGTAAATTTTTAATTGATTCATTTTTTAGACCTATTTACGTAATGAATATTTATATTATATCTTATAATTTCGACTGCAAATCTCCACAAGCTCGTCAGCTTATCTTTTTTACTGATAAGCCTCCTCTCTTCTGAAAATTTTCGTTCAAAATTCTTTCAATATAATTATAAATATTATTACTTAATAGTTCTTGGTCTTTTTAATTCAGTTGATTTAGATAATATGCTTAGAATAGAAAATGGGATTGATATCCATAATAGATATATGAAAAATAAGGGAAGGGGATTGGGCCAAACAAATAATATGCCTAAGAATCCAGCAGATATTATTACCATTTTTATCTTTCCAAATATATTTGATTTAAGATACGCTTCTTTTGAGCTATAGTAAAGGGAAAATATTCCATTTAGAATCTCGGTTAAAATTAGTACAAAGAGAAGCCATTTTTGATATTGTAAAAGAGAATATATAGCTATCGGCATGATTAAAAGCCTGTCTGATGCAGAATCAAGCATAGCTCCGAACTCTGTTACCTTGCCTATCCCTCGTGCAATTGGCCCATCTATCAAATCAGTAACCAGTCCAATGATAAATAAGCTTAATATGGTGCTTTTACCATCAATTCTAAAGAAAAATAGAATAATAATAAGTATAATTCCTATTAAAACTCTTATATAGGTAATATGATTAGGAGTTATTTTTCTCGGCCAATAAGGATTAATAAAAACAAAAAGAGCTTTGTCTCTATAGCTATCTATATTCTCTAAAAATAATTGTAACTTTTTTAGAGTTTGCACGATATTCTATTGTCTTTATTTTATCATATTATACTTTTTAAAACTATTAATTCGTGATAAATTAGAGTTATGAAATTAATAGATGTAATTTTAGCTTTAGTTTCTGGAAGAATAATAGCTTTTTTGCTACAAGATTTACTTAAAGAATTAGGAATTAGTTCTGGGTTTTACGTTTTTTTAATAGTTTGGCTGGGATTTCCTTTATTTTCTTTGTTTTGTTTATGGATTTCTTATTTAATAGGAAAGAAGTTTTTATTTGTTTATCAAATGGCTAAGTTTTTATTGGTTGGAGCTGTAGCTACTATAGTTGACTTGAAGGTTTTTGAGCTATTCTATTGGCTAATTTCTTATTTTATTTCAGTAAGTTTATTATTTCCAAAAGGAATTTCATTTTTAATAGCTACCTTTTTGAAATATTGGGGAAATAAACATTGGGCTTTTCTAAAGCATGAAAAAGAGAATATTAAGAAAGAAGTGACGCAGTTTTTCTTTGTAACCGTAATTGGAATGGTAATTGATATAGTTGCTTTTTATGTTTTTGTTAATATAGTGGGGCCTCAATATGGTGTTTCTGAAACATTTTGGGTAAAGATTAGCGTGATCTTTGCTGGAATTGTTGCTGCTGTCTGGAATTTTGCAGGTTATAAATTCTGGGTTTTCAAAAAATAGTATTTCTACTAAAAGCGACATGTAAAATAGGCATGAGCGCTTTACTCCCAAAATTGACGGCCGTCAATTTTGGGAGTAAAGTTTAAAAATGAAGTTAAATATTACTGATCAGTTTCTTTTAGATGCTTATTATTATCTAGAGAAAGGCAATGATATCATTGATTTTATGTTGAAGCCTCCAACAATGAGAAATTACTTGCCTGGGCCGAAAAACCCATTTTTTAAAAAATATTATCAAGATAATAATAGAAAAAAATTTTATAATCTTATATCGCGCCTTAAAAGAAAAGGATATATTAAAGTAAAAAATCTAGAAAATAAAAAAGCTATAATCGTTACAAAAGAGGGAATAGGTAAAGCATTAGAGGCAAGATTTAGTTCTGGCGATAAAAAATTAAGAAAAGATGGAAAATGGGTTATGGTAATTTTTGATGTGCCAGAAAAATATAGAAAGTCAAGAAATCTTTTGCGCAGCATTCTTAATAATTTGGGATATAAAGTATTTCAACAGAGTGTATGGATTAGCCCATATGATGTTTCTGAAGAAACAGAAAAATTATTAGCATCATTTTCACTAGACTCTTACGTCAAAATATTTATAATAGAAAATATTTAATTACTACTATTATTAATTACTCCTTTTTCTGACGGCCGTCTAAAAAGGGAGTAAAGTATATTTTAATATTTTGTGTTAATATTTTACGTTTCAATATTTGCTATTTTAATTATTTCTCATTTTAAAATATTGGATGAGGATTTTGACGAAGACTAAATTTAACTATATAATGACTCATAAATCCCTGCCTGCGCAGGCAGGTTAATTCTTGAATCATAATTCGTAAATCATAAATTTCCATGCAAGAAAATATTGTTTTATATAGAAAATATAGACCTCAGAGTTTCTCTGAAATAATAGGGCAGGAGCATATAGTTAAAACTTTAACCAATGCAATAAAATCGGGGAACATTTCGCATGCTTATTTATTTACGGGTCCAAGAGGGTCAGGAAAAACAAC
>C687J35174_10007358_pt1 | contig 14172 bp, 14 predicted proteins | sample RifCSPhighO2_01_FD_35174 | JGI IMG/M metagenome (IMG submission 35174) | reverse complement strand
GCTTCGCGCCGCCGTCAGGCGGGCGGAGCCACGAGGCGGGTCAATTCCGTTCAAAGTAGGTTCGCACTGCGTTCAGTAATTGCGACAAAAGTATCTTTTTGTCGGGCTGCCGAGATTCGAACTCGGACTAAAACGTCCCAAACGTCTCGTGCTGCCGTTACACCACAGCCCGTTTATCGTCATATTCTAACATAATTACAGTTTTTTACTCAATTAAATAAACGGCTCACTTGGGCGAGCCGTTTATTTAATACATAGATTAAAATGGTTAAAGCATTCCGGAGACTGCTAAAATATGCTTAAGAAGCATGGAGGAGTATCCCCATTCGTTGTCGTACCAGGCGAAGATTTTGACCAGATCGCCGTCAACCACCCTGGTGAGGGCAAGATCGACTATCGATCCGTGGGTATTGCGAAGAATATCGCTTGAAACGATAGGCTCTTCAGTAACCGTCAGTATCCCCTGCCATTCCTGGGATTCGGCGGCTTTTTTGAAAATATCGTTTATCTCTTCTACGGAAGTGGGTCTTTCGGAAACAAAAGTAAAGTCGATCAGAGAGCCTGAAATTACCGGTACACGGATAGCGATGCCATCAAATTTGTCTTTTAGTTCTGTAAGCACGCGGGTAGTAGCCAGGGCCGCTCCGGTGGTGGATGGGACAATATTTTGAGCAGCGGCCCTGGCGCGGCGGAAATCTCCTCTTTTGTCAGGACCGTCCACTAATCCTTGGGTGGCTGTGTAGCCATGCACGGTTACTAAAAGAGCTTTTTTAACCCCCACACTCGTTTGCATGATGGCCGCTACCGGATTAACTGCGTTGGTAGTGCAAGAGGCATTGGAGGTAACTAGATCGTCTGCCAAAGTTTGCATGCCGACATTGGGAGTGGCGGTGGGAGTAACTTCGTCCTTAGTCGGAGCAGTGATCACTACCCGCCTGGCGCCTGCTTCCAGGTGTCCGCCGGCCTTTTCTTTTGTTTCAAAAACTCCGGTAGATTCCGCCACGATATCTATCCCCATATCTTTCCAAGGCAATTCTTTGGGATCGGCCTCTTGGAAAACTTTTACTTCTTGCCCTTCGACAGTAATTGCCCCTGCTTTTGTCCCAATGGTCTTGTCATACTGTCCGTAAACTGTGTCGTATTTTAATAAATAGGCCAAATTTTCTACCGAGCCCAAGTCGTTTATGGCAACGATATCAATTTCCGGATGGCCAAAGGCCTGTCTGAAAAATATTCTTCCAATCCTGCCAAAACCGTTAATAGCAACTCGTGATTTTTTATCCATGATGAAAGTATTATAACAAATATTCATAATTGAAAAAGAGGATAAGATAAGATATAATGCTTTGTAAATCGCGGGTATAGTACAGTGGTAGTACGACTCCCTTCCAAGGAGTAGACACGAGTTCGAATCTCGTTACCCGCTCCAGAATACAAAACCCCTTACTTGAGGGGTTGGTTCCAATCTATGTTAGCCAAAACTTTTTTCATGGCTTGATAGCCCAATTTGTAACTATACTTAAGAGCTTCGGGATCAAATTTATTAAAAGTTAAACTAGGCAAGGATTCTTCGCACCAAACCGGAATAATTTTGGTCTTGGTTAAACCGTAGGAAGTTAGTTGTTCTAGAAGGATTTTCAACTGGGATAACTTTGGACTGGAGGACATCTCTTCCATTACGTCTTTTAAGGTTTCAATTATTTCCAAATCGTAGTTTATTTCCTGATGCCGTTGCAGAGTAAGTTCGGTGCTTCGGCCGATAGCTAAATCCATCGCTCTATTCAGTTCTTCTACCCAGGTTATTTTTTCCTTTCTCAAAAATATTTTTTCCAGATAGGGACGATGAATCAGAACAAAGATTACATCGCATCCGGCTTGGATAGCCCGGTGAAGCGGAAGATTATCTAAAAGGGCCGCATCGTCTAGAAGGTGGTGACCAAAGGGAATGGCCGGAAGAAAAGCCGACACACTGGAAGATGCTCGTATCATATCCACCAGAAGACCGTCTCGATTAGGCGCTTGCCGGTGCTCTGGAAGATGGTTGGTGAAGTAAACCATCTTTGCGCTTTTGAGGTCAGCCGCTGGAATTTCCAGTTTAATATCCGAATTCCAAATACCTTCGAAATCGAGCTGTTTTTTTAAAAGCCGACGAAGTGGTTCGCTGGAAAAAATGGACGGTTGTTTAAGAAGTTCGTAAAAAAAACCAAGTTTAGCGAACAAAGAAATTCCGGTTCGCCCCGATTCGATGAGAATTTGCCCCCGGCGTGTCCTTAAGAAATCATGATTCAAAGCGGGAATAAAGTTTAAAAAAGATTCTCCAAGAGTGATAAGTCCGCACAATTCAGTCAAATGCCACATGCTGTAAATATCTGATTTTTTTAAATTAAGGATGGCATCGGTTTGTTTTTTAAAATTTTTTTCAGTCCATGGTGCAAAAACTGCCGAAGCAATCGCCCCGGCCGAGGCGCCGGTAATAAAATGCGGATGGGGTGCTTTGCCGGCCTTTTCCTCTTCAAAATAACACTTGAGGCTACCGGCATGAGCGGCTAGTCTTTTCATTCCACTGGTGCACACAAGGGCAACTTTCATAATGCTCCAATTTTTCAAAGTAACGCATCTAACATAATTTTGATAGTAATTTAAGTAAAAATCAACGGCTCACATTTGTGAGCCGTTGATTTTGTATAACACTTTGGATCCAAAGCATTATTGCACTGCTTCTTTCAAAACCTTACTGGCGCGGAATTTAGGCGCTTTGGAGGCCGCCACATGCACGGTTTCTCCTGTTTTAGGATTACGGGCTTCCCGAGCTTTTCGGTCAGCTACTCTGAAGATGCCGAACCCGGCAATATTCATCTTGTCTCCAGACTTGATAACTTTGGTGATTTCATCAAAAGTGGCATCCAGCCATTCCATAGCTTGTTTCTTGGAAACGTTGAATTTTTCACCTAAAGTTTGCGCTAATTGATTCTTTTTAACCATAAAAATTAGTTGTTTGGTTAATTAAATTTTGACTTTTTCGACCATACCCGCCGGAGGCAGGCTTTGTTTATCTTTATAAATCTTACACTAATTACACAATTATGCAAGTATAATATACACAACTTCGTTTTAAGGACTATCTGGCGTACTCTATAGCCCTTGTTTCTCTGATGACGTTTACTTTTATTTCTCCGGGATAGCGCATCTCTTCCTCAATCCTTTTGGCAATATCTTTAGCCATTTTTATGGCCGTCAGGTCGTCTATTTTAGCCGGGGTAACAAAAATTCTTAATTCTCTTCCGGCTTGGACAGCATATGTTTTATCTACTCCTTCAAAAGAATTGGCTATTCTTTCCAGGTCTTCCAAGCGTTTTAGGTAGATCTCTACCGTGTCTCTTCTGGCTCCCGGACGAGCGGCGGAAATTGCATCAGCCGCCTGCACAATACGTGATTCCAGAGTCGTGTATGGATACTCTTCATGATGAGATTGCATAGCCAAAATCACCCTTTCATCTATATTAAATTTGGCTAGAATTTTACGTCCGATTTCCACATGGGTTCCTTGTACTTCATGATCCACCGCTTTGCCGATATCGTGAAATAGCGCGCCCTTCTTGGCGATGGTGACATCTGCACCGAGCTCTTGAGCCATCATCCCGGATACATGAGTCATTTCGATAGAGTGAATCAAGACATTTTGTCCGAAGCTGGTTCTGAAAGCCAAACGGCCAAGTAAAAAGGTCAACTTTGGGTCAACCGGACCGACTCCGGTTTCAAAGAGGGCCGCTTCTCCTGCTTCTTTAATTTTGTCATTTATTTCTGTTTTGGCTTTTTCAACAAATTCCTCAATTTTGGCAGGATGAATGCGTCCGTCGGCGATTAATTTATCCAAGACCAATTTGGCGGTATGCCGCCGCACCGGATCAAAACTNGAAAGAATCAGAGTTTCCGGAGTATCATCAATAATTACATCCACCCCTGTTAATCTTTCGATGGTCTTAATATTTCGGCCTTCTTTACCGATAATTTTGCCCTTTAGTTCATCGGATGGAAGAGTTACTACCGTGGTGGTGATGTCGGAAATATGGGAACCGGCATAGCGCTGGATAGCCATGGTCATAATTTCTTTGGCTTTTCTTTCGATAGTTTCTCTGTTACCCTCTTCCAGTTTTTTAATTTTAGAATAAAGATCATCCTGATATTCTATTTCTATTTTCTTGGTCATCATCTCCAGAGCGTCTTCACGGTTTAGCCCGGAGATTTTTTCCAATTCGGTAATCTGGACTTTTAGTTTTTCTTCTACTTCCAGCTTTTGCTTGTCAGTTTCCTCAATTTTGTTTTTTATAGTCAGCTTATCGTGGTCGATTTCTTTGGATTTGTCTTCCAGTTCAAATTCTTTTTTTTCCAGCATTTTTTCAATACGCAAAAGCTGAGCGTGCCTTTCTTGGCTCTCTTTTTTAGATTCTTCAAGAATCTTAAGAGATTTATTTTTCGCTTCCAGAAGCAAGTCCTGCGACTTGGATTTGGCTTCGTTGAGAATATTCTGGGCTTTGTTTTCGGCTGATCTGATCCGGCTATCAGCGATTAAGCGGCGGATAAAGTATCCTAAACCCAGACCGACTGCTAACGCTAAAATCGCCAGAATAATTGACGTTGTTTCCAGAGTCATATGTTTTTTGGAGCAATAAATTCATAATGAAATTGTTGCTTAGTATTAAATTAATTTCTTCTTCATAGTAGCAGGCCCNCNCCTTTAAGTCAAAAAAAATGCTAAGATGTAATTTATGAATAAGTCCCCGCTAGTTTTAGTCGTTATTGACGGTTTTGGATATAATCCCAATCAAACCGGCAACGCTATTGCTTTAGCTAAAAAACCTAATCTGGATTTTTTAAGCCAAAATTATCCCCACACCCTTTTGCAAGCCTCCGGCCAAACGGTCGGTTTAGATTGGGGAGAAGCTGGAAATTCAGAAGTGGGACATCTTACTTTAGGAGCGGGTAGGGTAGTTCAGCATTATCTTTCCATAATCAACGAATCCATTGGAAACGGGGAATTTTATCAAAATAAACATCTTCTGACTGCGGCTATCAGCGTCAAACAAAATCACTCCAAACTTCACTTGGCCGGTTTGCTTACTTCTGGTTCAGTTCACGCCTCGCTTAAACATCTTTTTGCTCTACTGGAATTCGTCAAAAAAACAAATATAGAAAAGGTCTATCTTCACCTTTTTTTAGATGGCAAGGACTCCGGACTCAAAGAAAGCATTGATTTGTTAAAAAAATTAGAAAAAGAAATCGGCTCGTCGTCGACATCGAAACAAATTGAAATTGCCACTATTATTGGCCGGGACTATGCCATGGATCGTAACAATAATTGGGACAAAACCAAGACCGCTTTTGAGTTGATGGTAGATGGCTATGGAGAAAAAACAGAGAACTTTTTAGAAACTATTTCCGCTTATCATCAAAAAGGAGTTACTGACGATAAAATGCCGGGTCTGATTGCCTCCCATCTTGATTCTCCTCTTATTACTGACGGGGACTCTTTGATTTTTTTTAATTTCCGGGAAGATAGTATGAGGCAGTTGGTAAGGTCTTTTGCGGATAGCAACTTTGAAGTGTTTACCAAGAATAGTCCGGATAATTTATATATTACTACCTTTACCGAATATTTAAACAACACCAATATCCATCCNATATTTGATTCTTTAGAGATAAAAAATAACCTGGCTGAATGGCTAAGTAAGCATCAAAAAATCCAGTTGCATATCGCTGAAAGCGAGAAATATGCTCATGCCACTTTTTTCTTTAACGGCTTACAAGATAAAATCTATGAGGGAGAGACCGATCTTCTTTTGGAATCTCCTGATAATTTAGCGGATAATCCACAGATGCGGGCTATTGATATCGCTAAGAAAGTTACGGAAGAGATAGAAAATGACCATTATGATTTTATTCTGATTAATTTTGCTAATGCAGACATACTTTCTCATACAGGAAATATCCAGGTGGTAGCCAAAGGAATTGAGTCTATAGACGAAGCCATCGGCCTGATTTATCAGGAAGTCCGAAAAAAGGAAGGGGCGATGATTATTACCTCCGACCATGGCAATGCCGAATCATTGGTTTATGGATTAAGCGGAGAAAGAGAAACCAAACATAATTTAAATTCGGTTTCGGTTTATCTCATATCCAATCAGTTCCAAAATAAAAAAATGCCGGATAATATATCCGGCATTTTGGCTGATGTCGCGCCTACTATCTTAGAATTAATGGATCTGCCCATTCCTCCGGAAATGACCGGCGAGAGTCTGTTAAAAAATATTAAGTAATAATTCCTCCACCGAGCATCTCTTGTCCGCGGTAAAATACCACCGACTGTCCAGGAGTAACCGCCCGAATTGGTTTAGCGGTTTTAACACGCAAGGTTGGACCTTGCGTGTGGATAACTTGGGCTGAAACAGCGGGTGTGCGATAACGGGCTTTAATGAAAATACCCGCTACATCTTTGTTTGTTTTGTTAATCCAGTTTATATCTCTAATTATCATTTCTTTTTCTCCCAGTTTTTTCTCGTCTTTGGTGACAAAAACTAGATTCTTTTTTAAATCCCTGCCGGAAATGTAGTAAGGACCACCTCCGTTAGAAATATTTAATCCATGCCGTTGACCGATGGTGTAGTAAGCTACCCCGTCATGCTTCCCGACTATTTGACCAGTTTCGTCCAAAACAATATCTCCCTCCTTGGGCTTAATATATTTTTTTAAAAATTCTTTCATATCAAGTTGGCCAATAAAGCAAACCCCTTGACTGTCTTTTTTATCGAAAGTAGGTAAACAGAGCTTTTTAGCCAACTTACGCACTTCCGGTTTGGTGTAATTTCCAACTGGAAATAGGCAATGTTTTAACTGCTCTTGAGTTAAAGTCCACAAAAAGTAACTCTGATCCTTATTATTGTCTTTTGCTTTTAATAATTTATAAATAATTTTAAATTTTGATTTGTTATTTTGCACTTTGATTTTTGCATTTTTAATTTTTATATAATGGCCGGTAGCAATAAAATCTACCCCTTCTTTCATGGCTTTTTTCAAAAATAAACCAAACTTTATTTCTTTGTTGCACATCACATCNGGATTGGGCGTAACTCCTTGGCGGTATGACTCGATCATATAATCCCNCACTTTATTTTTATATTCTTTCGAAAAATCCCAGGTTTTAAAAGGGATACCCAAAACTTCCGCTACTGCCATGGCATCCTGTCTGTCTTTCCGCCAATTGCAAAAAGCCAGACCCGCCTCCGGCTGCCATGGTTTAAAGAAANCCCCGGTAACTTTATATCCCTGTTTTTTTAANAGNGCCGCCGCCACACTAGAATCCACTCCTCCAGACATAGCGACATAAACCGTTTTCATAGTAAAATATTTTACCATATTTTACTATGAAAACAAACAAAAAAACTGTTCAGTCGAACAGTTTGAGATCTCTAATAACTCGCAACTTCTGAATAAAGCCGAGAGTTTCTTTGGCTCCCCTGGCTTTTAAATTTAATCCTCCGGTAGAAATATTGTATTTGCTNGGTCCGCCGTTATAAATCATGGCCCGCACTTCATTAAGCTGATCCGCAGAGAGGTTGGCAAAAATTTGTTTAGCCCTGGCTCCGTTAGCATTAACCCGGTTAATCACAGGAACTAGGTGATCATCAAATACCAAAATCTGTGCCATAATAGCATTGACCATATCAACCCTGCCAATATTCACATCTTTGATCAAATTGGCACTTAAATAGGCCTGCACTATTCCTTTTCCGTTTCTGGAATTAGAATAAGTCAAAGGCATAATTTGTGCCGGACCCAGAGCATCTGTTTTAGAAGAGGTGTAGCGAAAAGTTTCCTCGCCGTTCAGTCCGTATCGCACCAAAACTCTTTCGGCGGCTTTCAGACGAGTTTCCATATCAGGAGTATTGAGGAGTTTTTTCTGATCAGTATGTTCATTAATCAAAATATACATAACAAATTTCGGATCGATTGTTTNGGCTATAAGTTGACCTGGAAAAGCTCTTGATTCAACTTGAGCATCTCTTAACTTTTGAAATGCCCGGGTAACCCACTCTTTCATTCTAGCCTTGCCCAACTCAGTAATTTCTTTATCGTGTACAAAATCGGAATAAGGTGCGTAAATAATGTCGGAGTATTTCCCACTGCTTCTGTCTTCCGGATAAGGNATATCTGAACTGGAAACAAGAAATTTAACAGCTAAGACGATATATTCTTCATCAGAACCGATTTTTTCTACGCTCCATTCTGAATTCCAGTTATTCCACCAATCATTAACGATAACAAAATCTTCGTTGGGATCTTCAGGAATAAACTTGGGCAGATTATTGGGATTAGGCAGATAATGTTTCCGGATATTGTTGGCGCTTTTAACGTCTGCTTCATCCAGCCAGTATCTTTTTTCAAAAACTTCGTCCGTTTTTACGTTCAAAATAGCCAGAGAGGTTTCTTTTCTGAACAACTGCTTATTTTTTTCTACAAACTTTAAAGGAGACGAGGTTTTTAACAGTTTTTTTCCTTCTTCTATTTTATCCAATAAAGAAAAAACTTTTGGGGTCGGTTCTGTTTCTGCCCTGGAAACAGTTATTGTGGAAATAAGCATATTTTTGCCAAGCAGATGATCCGGGGCAAACAAAGAAAAAATCGCCAGTCCTCCCAGTAAAAAAAATAAAAGAAAAATCTTTTTTCCCATAGTAACTCCTTGTATCTTAACAAATAATTTTCAAAGAACCTACTTTCTTTGATTATAGAATAAAATATCTCTGCGAGGTTGGACCTTGGATGTGGATAACTAGAGGTTCTGCTCGATCTCGTCTGCTTTGCGCAAAACCGCATTAGTGTAGGAGTTGCAGGTACTACTGGTACATTTTGAATTTCCACTGATGTAAGCGCGGGCGGCAGCTGATTCCCCTGCTCTAGTTTTTGAAGTGGCTCCNGCTCTGGCTAACTTTATGGCCGAAGCAGTGAAAGCATCTTCGATATTCCAAGGATTAGGAGGATTATGAGCGGTAATTCTGGTCACCTCTNCTTCNTAACCAAGCCAGGTNGAGGGAATAAACTGGGCTGGTCCCATGGCTCCTCCGCAGCCATAGCTTGGCTCACGGGAAACTTTGACCAAGTCCGGGTCCAGTCCCAACTTGCCGATTACGGCAAAAAAAGCGTTCTTTTCCGTTTCTGCGCGATTTAAATAGTAAGCTTTGCGGTTAGGATAATATATCGTGCCCAAACGGATGTAACATTCGTACATGTCATCCTTCCAATTACCGCTGCCGACATTCTGCCCAAGCCGAGATTCGGTTTCCAAAAGGCCCAGCAAAAAAGCAGGACGGATACCCACTGCTACGGCTGCTAATTGGGCAAATTTGACCGCATCTTCAGCAGAAACGCCGTTTTGCTGAAGATAAGTAATTTGAGCTCTGATTTTCTCGATATCAGTTTGAGACTTCTTGATTAGCTGCTGAAAGTTAGTCTCCTCTCCCTTAGTTACTTTTAATAAATAATTCTTTTCTACCTTAACCTTTTCTATGGAATTCTTCCCGATCTGCTGAATACCTTTTAAATGCTCAAGCTCTTTTTTTTGATCATATAGCTGTTCTTCTTTTTCTTCCAAGTTCGTTTTTAATTTTTTAATACCGGTAATAGCCGCGCGGAGGTTTTCTTGGGTATTTTGGATCTGGGTCAGATTGCCAAAAAAATCAGAAAAATTCTGATTTTTTAAAATAATTTCAATTAAATTCTCTTGTTCTTGCTGGTCTAAAATCCGCAGAGCCGACCCAAGTGCCAGACGATGTTTGGTGATTTTATCTTCAGCCTCTTTGATTTGCTCGGTAGTCTGAAAAATTTCTCCATTAGCTTTTTCGATAGCCAAAGACAAGCTGCGGATTTCTGCCTGTATCAGACTAATTTTTTTATTTAAAATCTCTACTTCTCCGGCTAAAGTCCGGCCTTGTTTTTGTCTTTCCTCGATTTCTTTTTGATATGCTTCAATTTGCTTGGTCAACTCTCCAATCTGTTCATTTTTAGAACGGATAAATTCTTCGGTGGTGATACCATTAATAAAAAGCGGGTTAGCCGTGAAAAGTAAACCCGCCGATAAAACAGAAATAGCAAAAGTTAAAATTTTTCTCCTCATTTTCCGCCGCTAATTTCAATAGTTCCTGACAGGCGAGAATCATTGGCGTGGAGGTGGTCATGAAACGGACAGAGACCCGCTTCGTCAAAAGTAAAGGAATAGCTTTCTCCCTGCCCTAACCCCTTAAGAGAATCAAAACCAGGACATAGTAAATGAGTAGGGTGAGTATCCGAAGCCGGCCAATGCGAAGCAGTGCTATTGTTTAGGAATTTTACCGTATCCCCAGCTTTAACAGTAAGATTAGTCTGCGAAAGACCATTTTCGGTAAAAATGATTTCGTGGACTTGGCCGGAAACCGGCTGGGCAGTAGCTGTAGCTTCAGGTATCGGATTATCGGTAATCACCGGAGCAATCCCTGAACGGCTGTTTAGAATAAACAAGGCAACGATAAAAACGACAATAAGAATGGCAATGGCGATTATTTTTTTCATGTTTATATTATATTATCTTATTTATCGATAAAAAATTCAAATTAAGGTATGATTAACTCATGATTAGAATTTTAGGAATAACTTTGCTAGTAGGTGCCGCCTTATTATTTATCAATAAAGATAAAATAGAAGATTACAAACAGCGAGTCATTGAATCCATTAATCCGGCGGCGAAAGAAAAAAGGATTATCAGTGAATTAGAGACAAATCTTGGCGTATTGGAATCAATTTTAAATACCCCCATTGAACTAAAAGAAATGTCCGCTAACGAAAAGCAAAGATTAAATACAGCCATAGCCAGCGCCCGAACAACTTTACAAGAGCTTAAAGAAAATAATCAGAAAACAGACTTGGCGGCCAACTTAAGTAATCTGATCCAAAAAGTGCTTCCTTTTGATATTAAACCATCACCCACCTGGCTTCCCTCCTTACAAGAGTGCGGGCAAATTCCTAATCTTTAAAAGGGCCAGAGTCTTTTTAATAAACGCAGTCCGGGACGGGCAAACAAAACCAAAAAGAAAAATCCGATAATTACGTTAAATCCGTCATAATTCCAGCGGGCAATATCATCGTCTCGCAGTCTCAACCACATTCCAAATTCGTCAAAAGCCAATCCCAGTCCGAATCCCATCAGCAAGGAAGTCAAATACTTGGCTCTGGATCCGGTATGGATAAGCGCCAAATAGCATGCGGCGGCTAAAATAAAAAAACCATAAGTAAAGTGGTGCACTCTTAGTCCTGGTTCAACTTCAAAAAGATAAAAACTGGGAGCAAAATGGCTGAAAATTCTTGAACCGATAAAAGTCAGCAAAAAAGAAAAAGCGATGGGAAAAATTAAGGCAACGGAAAGTTCAAATGGCCGTCCATTTCCTGTTTTGGAGTGGATACCCTCTCTCATTTTTCTAAAAATCATGAACATTACTCATCGAGGTTAGGGCTGTTTTTTGTATAATTCTGGATCAATACTTCTTTCAAAACAAGTTCTGCCCGAGCCATGAGTCCAAAGATTAAATTGGTCCGGGATGAGTCTTAGGGGAGGAGTTAGCAGATCTGACTTGTGGAATCCGTAGTTTTGCTCGTTATTGTTTTTACTTTCAGTTTTAAATGTGGCGCAAAGTTCAAAAGAAAAAGCTGTTAACTTGGTATATTCGTAGTTCTCTTCTGTTTCCGGATCTATCGGCAAAACAAAACCGGATAATTTATCTTTGGATAGTTCGTCAATTTCTTCCGGCAGTTCTTCTTTTTGGATCCAGTAGTTGACAAGTTGATTTTGAATAACTTGCAAATCAGAAACTCTTCTTTCGTCAAAACGTCTGGCGCGCTGTTGGGCAGGAGTACCAACAATAAAAAACCCGGCGACAATCGCTCCTAAAACAATCATGGAACTGATCCAAGCAAGTATTTTTGGTTTATTGGTGGCTCGTTCGGTTCTTTTTAAGTCCCAAAAATAAAACCAGAAGACTCCTGTCGCCACTAATAAAATAGCCATTACTTTCAAGAGAAATCTGGTAGTTAACTCTCCATGATAAAAACTAGAAACTAAGCTGATTAAGTCGACGATGATCGTTATAGCCGCCGCAAACAAAGTAAAATAAATCAGCCATTTTCTAAATTTCATTTCCCGCTTTTCAGGATAGAGAAACAAGTCTTTTCCTAAAATCCAGGAAACCAGAATAAAAACAGGAAAAATAACGATTAAAACAGAAGAGGGGCCGATAATTTCTGTGGAGTTGTTGCCGTAAAATCCAAGATTATCAGGAAACAGCACATTGATATAAGCAAAAAGGAGGGCCAAAAAGCTGACCACACTGGCATAAAGAGCGGCAAAAACTAAAAGATGTATAAAAAAATCGCGAGGAGTGGTTTTAATATTTTTGATAGCCATNGTTTAAATCTTACAACAAAAATAACAAACTGGCAAACTAAAAAGCCTCGTTCAAAGCTTTTTAGTTTATCTCTAGTGTCTTATGTTTTGATTTTTCTCCTAAAACGATTCTGATCCTGGATTTCGGTATATCTAAATATTCTGCCATTGCTTTGATGACGGCAGAATTAGCTTTGCCTTCTTGGGGAGCCGCTTTTATTCTAATTTCAAAATGAGTGGAATCAACTTTTTTGACCTCTTCTTTTTTAGAATTAGGCTTAACTTTAGTAAAAATTCTCATTTCTTTGCCAAAAACCTGTCTAGCCCCCAAAATTGTCCAGCTTTAGAAAAGAAAAAGAGAAGAAAAACTAGAGAGAAAATAACATGATTATCTACTAAAAATCCGGTTGTTCCGGCATAAGGAAATTGCAAAGCCGGTAAATAATACATCGCCATCAGCAAAATTCCTCCCCAAGAAGCCCAGCGCACAAAAATACCCAAAATAAGGGCGACGCCAACCAAAGTCAGCCCCCACTCGTTTAATAAGTTTACCCAGCCAATATTTTGAGCGCCAGCCAGCCAGCTATATAATTCAGGAAAAGTTTTGGCGCTGTTTAAATATCCTGTCGCCGACCAGTTTGGGTTAAGAACTTTAGTGATACCGGTGTAGAAAAAAAACCAGCCCAAAAAAATACGCAACAAAAAAATAGTAAATCTTGTTTTATTCACGTCTTAATTTTAGCACTTTTAATCCTAAAAGAAAGAGAATAGTAGAAGAAATAGCGGAAACGAGGCAATAAATACACAAGGCCTTGATGATAAAAATCTGCAAATAAACCAAGGCAAGCGAGGTAATAAATCCAACTATCGGCAAATAACCAAGCACCATTAAAGCTCGAGGACTTTTATTGTCAACAAATAAAATCCCAGAGATAAAGATTGCCAAGTAAAAAATCGCGCCCACCAAAGAAATGGGAATATTCCCCACTTTGGCATATTGGCTGGTCAAAACCTGATCACATCCTTCAAAAATCACACAAGGAAGAATTCCTTGGCTATAGTTTTGAATAGTAAGATAGGCCGCATCCAAAAAACCAATGAAACTTATTGTCAAAATAGTGGCCGGAAGCCATTTAGGGAATGACGGTCGGGGTGGCGACTGGGCTGGGGCTTGAAGTGACCCTGGCTTGTTTGATGAAGTTAACAAATTCGTCATAATTGCGAGGTTGGATTTTTTTGTCGTTAAGAAAGAAGGATGGGGTAGAATTTATTCCGGCCTTAAGGCCGTCCGCTGTATCTTTCTCTACCCTGTCTTTTATTTCTGACGAGCCCCGATCTAGAACGAATTGTCCGGAATTCAAACCAAGCGTATTGGCATAACCAAGAAAAATATCTTTGGCATTAGTTTTGCCGGCCCAGTCATTCTGGCGCGTATAAACAATGTCATACATTTCCCAGAATTTTCCCTGTCGGCCGGCCGCTTCTACGGCGTAAGCGGCATCTTTGGCTTGAGCATGCTGGCGTAATGGAAAGTGCCGATAAACAAATTTGAACTCCTGTCCGTTTTCTTCCAGCATTTTTTTCACTAACGGATGGTAAGCCGCGCAAGCCGGACATTGAAAGTCCCCGTACTCAATAAGGGTTACAGACGATTCTTTATTTCCGGCCATCCAATCAGTATCCGAAACAGCCGGCAATTCAACTATCTGGTT
>C687J35174_10007346_pt1 | contig 14184 bp, 12 predicted proteins | sample RifCSPhighO2_01_FD_35174 | JGI IMG/M metagenome (IMG submission 35174) | reverse complement strand
AAAGAGCGAGTGGATAAAACTCGCGACTGAAAAACTGCCCGACATTGCACTAGGCAGAATTGATTCATATTATGAGGAACGTACCGATGCTCACGTGCACGAGCTTGCACTAACGCACGGAAAGCGCGTTGACGGCCGCGCGTTTGACGAAATCAGGGCCTTGTTCGCGCAGGCAGGAGGCGTCTCGCCAGTGATTCACGGAAGCGGGCTCTTCTTCCGAGGAGAAACGCACGTGCTTGCCGCGCTTACATTGGGAGGCCCCGGCGATGCACAGCTAATAGACACGATAGAGTACCAGGACACGAAAAAAACATTCATGCTTCACTACAACTTCCCTCCGTTTTCGGTCGGGGAAACGGGGCGCGTGGGAGGGTTTAATCGCCGGATGACAGGGCACGGGGCGCTTGCGGAAAAAGCTTTGCGCGCGGTGCTTCCGCAGAAAGAAAAGTTCCCGTATACCATCCGCATCGTTTCCGAATGTCTCGCTTCCAACGGCTCAACCTCTATGGCAACGGTATGCGCGGGAACCTTGGCACTCATGGACGCGGGCGTTCCGATAGAGCGCCCCGTCGCTGGAATCGCGATGGGCTTAATGTCCGCCCAAGGCGGATCCGCCTCCGGCGGAATGTCTGGACGCATTGAGGATAACGGCGTTACATATCAAATCTTGACTGACATTCAAGGGCCGGAGGACCATCACGGAGACATGGATTTCAAAGTTGCAGGAACATCCGTGGGAGTCACTGCCGTGCAGATGGATGTGAAAGTGGAAGGCGTTCCTCTAAAAGTTCTTGCGGAAGCATTCGCGCAGGCGAAGAAGGCGCGGATGCAAATACTTGGAGTCATTGAGAAGGAACTTTCCGCTCCGCGCGCCGACATCAGTCCGCGCGCGCCAAAAATTCTCACCATCAAAGTTAAAGTTGACCAGATCGGCCTTGTCATCGGCCCCGGCGGAAAGACCATCAACGGAATCCGCGAGCGGACGCTCTGCGACGACATTACGATTGAAGAAGACGGCACCGTCTTTGTTACAGGGAAAAACGGAACGGCAGTGGCGGCTATAAAAGAAATTTACGACCTCACGCGCGAGTACATGGTGGGCGAGCGGTTGGAAGGCCCCGTCGTGCGCATGCTTGATTTCGGCGCATTCGTGCAAATCGGCCCGAATACAGACGGGCTCGTGCATGTTTCAGAAGTCGCACCGTTCAGAATTGATAAAATTTCTGACGCGGTAAGCATCGGAGAAGTAGTTCCCGTCATGATAAAAGAAATTGACGACAAAGGGCGGTATAATCTATCCATCAAGGCAGCCGATCCGGAGTTCGCTTCCCGCAAGGGACTGACTCCGTCCAAAGGCGGCCCCGATTATGGACGAAACGAATCCGACAGACATCACGGCAAGCCCCGCCACCGGATCTAATCCCGCGCCGGCTATTTCTGGAGCCGCACCCGATATCGCAGCCGCCCCTCCAGCGGCCGCTGTTCCTCCGATTCTTGTCCCGCCTGCGCCGCCTGTTCAAACGCTGTCACAGACTCCAACAGCCCCTGCGGTAGAAACTGGCGTTCCTTCCGACGCCACGGAGAAAACCATTCCACCAGTGGCAGAGGTGCCAGAACCAAAACCTCTGCGCGAAGATATAGCCCGCATCATTGGGAAGATAAAACTTCCGGAGCGGATAACGCTCAAAATGAGCGGGGAACAAGCCAAACCGACCGTACTTCCGTCTCCGCTTGCGGTTCCACCTACACCGGAAAAAGAAGCGAGAGGTACTGAAACATTACCCCGTCCGGCGGAAACACCCGCGCAAGCACCGCGCCAGAACGTAGGCACACAAGAGGAAAAGCCGTCTTCCGTTACGTCCGTTCATACACTGAAAGACGATTTGCAGAAGGTCGTGCACGACAAGAAAATGTCGCTCGTGCGCGCAGTGGCCTTGGAGTCGGAGAAAAAGAAGGGGCAGGAACATCTGGCTAGCCCGCATCTCCCGGCCGACAATGTGCGCTCGCGCAAAGTAATCGGCTTCGCATTTGTCACCGTAATTTTTGTTGCGCTTTCCCTCGCTACCTTTTGGGGCGTGAAATTAGTTTTGCAGCGAAACACTGGGAGTGCACAGTCTGTTGCTACTCCCTCTCTTATATTTGCTGAAAACACTTTCGCACTCCCGCAAGAAACACGAACGGGAGATGATCTGAAACGCACGCTGGTAGCACAAACGCGCAGCGTTTCAAATATTCCGCCGGGCACCATCATCCGCATCGTGCCGACGTCGCCACAAACGAATGAAAACGGCACGGCTAGAGAACAAGCTCAAAGCATCGGAGATTTCCTGNTTGCNTTGGAGGCACAGGCAACGCCGGAATTAATTCGTTCTTTCCGCGGCGATTTTTTCCTCGGACTCCATCGGACAGCAGAAAAACTATCTCCTGTCCTCATAATACCTGTCACATCGTACGAGCGCGCATTTGCCGGAATGCTTGCGTGGGAACCATCCATGAGCGGAGACCTTTCGCCGATATTTTCTTTTACTCCTCCCCGAATTGTGGATGAAAACGGACTTTTCGTGGACAGGAAGTTCGGGGACACTTTAATTAATAATTATGACGCGCGCGTGCTCAAAGACGACTCGGGCGCCATCCAATTGATGTATTCGTTCCCGACGCGCACTATACTCATCATCTCGGAAAGTCCATACTCATTCACGGAGGCGTTGAGTCGCCTTCGCGCGAGCCGGCAGTTATAATTTGCGGAAACGCGGCTCCGAAAATGTGCTCATTTTTGGGGTGATTTCTTCAACAATAAGCATGTGTGCAAGATTACGCACACCTAGCGGTGGAAGAAATCAGCTAGCCACCTTTGGCTCGCTCGTGTATTATGTCGCTACATGGCACACCTTAATGCAGAAGAATTGAACGACTTACGAGCGGCGCTTGATGCAGAACTTGCATCACTTGAAGAAGATCTTGCTTCGCATGGACGGGCGATTCCGGAAAGTAGCGACTGGCAGGGAACGACTGGCGGCCTCGTGGGCGAGGAAGCCGACCCGAATGATGCGGCGGACCAGATGGAAGAGCTTGCAACAAACGTGCCTTTAGTAGAAGAGCTTGAGAAAAGGTACAAGGAAGTCGCAGCCGCGCTTAATAACATGGAAAAGGGAACTTACGGTGTTTGCGAAAACTGCGAAGAGCCGATTCCCCTAAAGAGACTGCGTGCTAATCCGGCAGCGCGTACGTGCGTAGTGCACAGCAAGTAATCTCACACCTTCCTCATGACCTCGCCCCGTTAGAAGCTATATTAGTTACTAACGAGAATATACGGGGTCGTGAACGAAGATTATGGTTGCTTCTAACGGGGGAAACAAACAAAAAATTGCTTCGGGCTTCGCGCGGTTGTTTGGCGCGCAACCAGCACTCCCGCGCGCGCATATCGTCTCTGTTGAAACAGACATCACGAAAGGCCTGCACTCCTTCTCAATCGTCGGGCTTCCCGATAAATCAGTGGAAGAAGCAAAGGATAGAATCGCATCAGCAATAAAAAATAGCGGATTTGAATCGCCTAAGAGAAGCAACAAAAAGATAGTCGTCTCTCTCGCTCCCGCAACTCTGAAAAAAGAGGGCGGGGCTTTTGATTTGCCGATGGCGCTTTCTTTTATGCTCGCTTCGGAACAGGTGAAATTTAATCCCGCGGGCAAATTATTCGCCGGAGAGATGGCCCTCGATGGGGAAGTGCGCGGAATCCTCGGCGCGCTATCAATCGCAATCGCTGTGCGCAACAAAGGCTTCAAAGAATTTTTCCTGCCGGAAGAAAACTTGGGAGAAGCTTCTCTTGTCTCCGGCATCACGCTCTTCGGAGTCGGCACGCTCAAAGAGCTTGTTGAACATTTGCATGGTAAGAGACTCATCGCGCCCTACATAAAGAAAGAAAATTCGCGCAAAAATGAAACCGAAATAGAGGGGCCGATTTTTGACGACATACGCGAGCAAAAAAGCGCGAAGCGCGGATTGGAAATCGCTTTGGCAGGCCGGCACAATATCGCGCTCTACGGCCCGCCGGGTACAGGCAAAACAATGCTCGCGCGCGCCGCGACCGCGCTTCTGCCGGAGCTTTCTTTGGAAGAAATAATTGAGGTGACGATGATTCATTCGCTCGCGGGAACATCGGAAGGGCGCGCGATTGTCCGCGCGCCATTTAGAAGCCCACACCACACTTCTTCGTACGCATCTTTAATCGGCGGTGGGTCCTCCCCGCGCCCCGGAGAAGTAACGCTCGCGCACAGGGGCGTTTTATTTCTGGACGAATTTCCGGAATTTCATCGCGATGTCGTGCAAGCACTGCGTGAACCTCTGGAGGACAAGGTNGTTTCCATTTCGCGCGCCAAGGGCTCGTCAGTTTTTCCAGCAAACTTTATGCTGATTGCCGCACTCAATCCCTGCCCCTGCGGATTTTGGGGAACCTCCCGCTGCGAATGCATGCCGCACCTTGTAGAAAAATACCGGCGCAAAATTTCCGGCCCTGTCGCCGATAGAATTGATATGTGGGTTTCGGTCGGCGACATCGCGCCCGAAGCCATGGCGATGCGCAAGAGGAAGGATGCCGGTGAAACAGAGGCTTTGCGAAAAAATATTCTTGCTGCGCGTATACGTCAGAACGAACGTTTCAAGAATATGAAGGGTATCTCCACGAACGCAGATATGAAAGCGAAGCAGATTGAATCTCTGGCGCAACTCTCCCCGAAAGCCGAAGAGGCGCTCATCGGCGCCGCCCGTTCCCTCAAACTCTCCCCGCGCGGATACCACCGCACCATCAAGCTCGCCCGTACTGTCGCCGACCTCGCGGGAAGCGACACGATTGAGCCCGCCCACATGCTTGAAGCGCTGCAGTACCGAGCCCGCGAGTTATGAACAATTCTAGTATTTTGCAAAATACTAGAATTGTTTAGAATGGGGATATGGAGGACGCAAATAACAATCCAACTAACTACCGGCGGCTAGAAAGAGTCGTGAAAGGTTTTGCAAATCATCGCCGTTTGGAAATCTTAAACTTGTTACACAAGAATCCAGAACTCTCGGTGGAGGATATTTCGGAACGGCTCAACATTGGGTACGAGAATGCGTCCGACCACCTGCGCAAGATGGCAATCGCCGGTCTCATCCTGAAACGCAACGAGGGGAACAATGTGCGCCACAAGCTCACGTTTCGTGCAGAATCTATTCTAGTATTTTGCAAAACACTAGAATAGATATTTGGGGGGGCCGCAGAAACTGGACGGGGACTTGGGCGAGAGGGGTGTGAATATAATAAGAGTTCACGCGTTAGTCGCAAATTTTGGGCCAACACTGAACAGTAAAAACAAAAAGAGTTTCACAGTGCACAAAGAGTTATGAGCTTACTTAATACAGAACTCATTCTAATGTTTTGCCCTCCTTCGCATAAAACTACGGAAGGGCAGGCAAAACGTCCCGTTAGAATGAGCGAAGTGGAGAAATGATATACTGACGCCATGAGTGAATCTTTGGAAAATAAGTTTTTCGGGGATGGCAGAGGTTCTTCGGACAGGAAGTCCGAAGCTGAAATCGCACAGAAGGGAGCCAAGGTGGAGATTGACCCGAACATACCCGTGCGTCACGTTGAGGGGTCCAAACTGTATCATCCGGACGCGAAATGCGAAACACTTGCCACAGAAAAACAACAATTCAGCAACCATGGCATAGGCTATCTTTTTAAACATTTGACCGGGAAAGAAAGCCTGGGTCTGTGTCCGGACTGTAACCCTGAGAGATTTATAACCTTACCGAAAAAGGTTCCCTTTGACGGCCGCTAAGGACGGCTCGTTTTTAACAGTGCCGGATTCCGAATTCCAAGCATCCTAGCAAAAACAAAATCTCCGCCAGGTCTTATCGCAGTCTTTTGCAAAACACTGGTATAGACCCNATCTAGATTTTTTCCTTGGATTCTGAAAAGAAAATGTGGTTTCTTGAGATGCCAAGTGTCTTCAGGCGCTTCACTATAAAATCGTTCATCGCTTTTTCTGCTTTTCCGCCAGAGGCGGATCCGCCTCCGGCGGAGAATTTCACAACCTTGCCGCCGTCTATCACTGCCCACTCTCCGACGGCGCGCAGGACGTCCACTTTGTTGAAAACGATGTGTGTGACGCCGTTCATATTGATAGCGCGTTCCAGCGTCTGCATGTTCATCCAGTTGCACTGGCGGCGGCGGCCGGTTGTTGAGCCGAATTCTTCGCCGAGGTCGCCCATTTTGTTGAAGACATCTCCCTCGGGCTGGAATTTTTTGCTTCCCACGTAGGTTTCGTAGATTTTCGCAACGCCCCATACATCGCGGATGGCGCTTGCGGGGAGGCCGTTCAGTAACGCTCCCGCCGCCGTGCAGTGCGAGGAGGTAACGAACGGATAATCGCCCCAATCAATATCCAAGCCGAATCCCTGCGCGCCTTCTGCAAGGATTTCTACATCTTTTTTATTGTTTGAGTACCATTCTTTATATAAATCAACGAGGTAGGGTTTCAGCTGTCTTATCTTTTCCGCGCGGATGCCCGTGCGCCCGTACTTGTCTCTGTACGCGGGGCCGTTGCCGCGGCCGGTCGTACCAATTGCGCCACCGCCTTTTTTATCCTCGGCCTTGTGCGCGTCGGTGATGACGTGCGCGTTCCGCGCAATAAAAATCTTGCCCTTGGTGGAAACTCCGCCCTCGTTCAACATCTTTATCTCGCGGAAGAATTGCTCGGGGTCTACGACACAGCCGGAGCCGATGATAGAGCGCACGCCAAAAAAAACTCCCGCCGGAATGTGGTGGGTGATGAACTTAACTCCCTTATGAAAAATCGTGTGGCCGGCGTTGCATCCGCCGTTGTAGCGGAGCACGTGGGTGTATTTCTTTGTCTTGCTCAAAAAGTGGGCGACCTTGCCCTTTCCGCAGTCTCCGTATTGGAGGTCTACGATTACGTCAATACTTAACTTTGACTTTAACACAACTACCTTATATTAGCACTCGCCGAGGCGGGGCACAAATTAAATGCAGAACTCCCGAGGAGACACCTTCCAAAGCGAAGTGGTCACCTCGGGAACTGGATTGCTTCCCGCCATGCTACGCTCGCGGTCGCAATGACGCACTGCCGCTGGATGGCTTACACTCGCAATGACGAAACACTAGAACGGGTTTCGGACGCCGTTCCTAATCTCAAAGTGAAGGTGCGGGCCGGTTGCCTTGCCTGTCGCGCCCACATACGCGATGACTTGGCCGCGCACTACATGCTCGCCGGCGTAGACGATTACGCCTGACGCGTGGCTATAGAGCGTTTGCGAGCCGTTGTCGTGTTGTATGACAATATAGTTCCCGTATCCGCCGTTCCATCCGCCCTCCTTCGCGACAATTACATCACCTTCTGCCGAAGCAACGATCGGAGTGCCTTTGGGCGCGCCNAAATCCACGCCGTTATAGCCGTGGATGCCTTGAGTCTTACGCCCGCCGACGAGCGGACGGAGATAATAGCCATTTTGTTCGCTGGAACCTGATGGTCCAACGTTGTGCGCTGGCATCGTGACACCCGAACTGATCGGACCTGCCGTTGGAACCGCAACCTCGCCGTCGGGAATTATTACTTCGTCTCCGATTGCCAGAGCGCCGTCAATTCCGTTAAAGCTTGCTATCTCATCTGCGTCGCCGCCGTACCGCTTGGCAATAGAAGTAAGAGTATCGCCCTTCTTGACGGTGTACTTGATGCCCGTAACTGGAAGAATGGTGAGTGTTTTGCCGACGGAAAGAGAAGAGGAGCGAGAGATATCATTTGCCCACATAATCGTATTCACCGACACATCAAAAAGGTTGGCAATCTTGCCAAGCGTATCTCCTTCGCGCACCACATAGACACTGATGGTCGCGCTCTTCGGCTTTTCAATATCGGCCATCGTGCCAGAAGGCCCCTCATCCGGCATGAGAGCGGAACCATCCACTATTGTGATGTCGCCGCCCCCGCGCGCTGGAGCCGGGTCGATATTCATAGCAGGACGAGGAAGCTGCATCGTTTGGACATTGCCGCCCGCGGAATAGGAGGCTGCGTCAGCCCGTTTAGCGCTTATTCTGCCGAACGAAGCTAAAAAATCGCTTAGAACGCCGGCTTTCGCAGTACTTGGGAGAAGTGTTCCAACAACTAAAATAAGGGAAATCAGAGAAACTGCCGCCCTTGCAGCTTTCAACACACCATATGTCCTCACGAGCGCGGGTCGTAAATCCGCGCCAGAGTCCTTCATTTGCCTTGCTATATGCGTTTTTGGACGGCGGCTGGTAAGAGGTTCAGTCAATATATGGCTTTATATCTTGCCCTTTTGAGATACAGAGGAAGATAGGCCACAAAGGAAAAGGTTATGCCACCGTACCCTTTAACTGTACGCGCACCACTCCGACAGTCAACACCTCTCACGTTTAACAAGGGGATAGCAGACTTGTCAAGTTTTTGGCCGAGATGTGCTATAGTGCATCGGTTCACCCTATCTAAATTTGCCGAAATCATTCCCATGACAACGACTTCTACGCTTCTGTATGGCTTAAATGGGGCTCAAAAGCAGGCTGTTTTGCACAAAGAAGGGCCTCTCCTTATAGTTGCGGGGGCAGGAGCAGGAAAAACGAAGACCATTACCCATAGGATCGCACGGCTGATAGAGAGCGGGGTGCCCGCCCGTTCAATACTCGCGGTTACATTCACGAACAAGGCGGCAGGTGAAATGCGGGAACGGATTGCCAGACTGCTTAGCGGAAAGTCCGGAGTATCTCCCCTGGTTGCGACATTTCATTCTCTTGGAGTCCGTCTTTTGCGAGAATTCCATGAAACCGCCGGCATCCCGCGAGATTTTTCTATCTGGGACCAGGACGACAGTACGCGAGCTGTCAAAAACATTCTGAAACAACTGGACTCCGAGGAGTGGACCCCGCGCCAGATACTTGCTGGTATCTCCCGCGAGAAAGGCGCAGGCAAGTCTGTTCGCGAGTACAGAGAGCGCACAGAAAACCGCCGTGAACAAACGGTAGCGCTCGTCTGGGAGCGCTACGAGAAAACGCTCAACGATGAGGGTAGTTTGGACTTTGACGACCTGCTTGTGCGCACTCTGGCGCTTCTGCGCGATTCACCGGAAACGCTTTCGCTGCTGCAAAACCGCTGGCATTACCTAACGATTGATGAATATCAAGATACAAACGCCGTGCAGTATGAAATCGCGAAGTGCCTGGCGGGAGAACGGAAAAACATCTGCGCAGTGGGAGATATTGACCAAAATATTTATCACTGGCGTGGAGCAGATACAGCAAATCTTCTTTCATTTGAAAAAACTTTCTTGAATACAAAAGTTGTTCTGCTTGAACAAAATTACCGTTCCACGAGAACTATCCTCGCGGCGGCAAACTCAGTAATAGAAAAGAATGTTAACCGAATTCCGAAAACACTTTTCAGTGAGAGCGACACAGGAGAACCGATTATTCTTTACGGAGCAACGAACGAGCGCGACGAGGCATGGTTTGTGGTGGAGCAGTCGGCACGTCTGATGGACAAAAAGGTGCCGGCTCAAGAGATTGCCGTTCTCTATCGAGAAAATGCGATGTCGCGCGTTCTGGAAGAAGCGTTCCTTCATGCGGGAATGCCATACCGGGTCATCGGAACAAGATTTTTTGAACGCAAGGAAGTGAAAGACATTCTCTCGTATTTTCGTTCAGCACTTAATCCAAGAAGCAAAAGTGATTTCGCGCGCATCGCCGGTGTTCCGCCGCGCGGAATTGGAAAAATTACACTAGAGAAGATGCTCACCGGAGAATCCTTGGGTGCCGCGGGGGCGAAAGTCGCAAAATTTCAAGAGTCGCTCGTAAAAATTCGTCACGCAGTAAATACCTTGCCCGCGTCGGAGGCTGTGCGTTTCTGCATTGAAGAGAGTGGGGTGGAGCAGATGTATAAAGAGCAGATGTATAAAAATGAAGGCGCGGCTAAAACCGCCAGAGGCGGTTCGCCCGATTCTTCGCAAAGCGAAGAGTTTAGGGAGCGGCTCGGTAACGTGCGCGAACTCGCCAATCTCGCCGCAAAATACGAAAGTGATGAACCGCCTTCGGGCATTGAACGGCTCTTGGAAGAAGCTGCTCTTCAGAGCGAGCAAGACGAGCTTGATATGAACAAAGAAAAAAATGGGGTTTCTCTTATGACCGTGCACGCCGCAAAGGGGCTAGAATTTGACGCAGTGTTTGTTGTAGGGCTTGAACAGGGACTTTTTCCATCGCTGCGAAACGATGTTGGGCGCGACCCGGAGGAGGAGCGGCGGCTTTTTTATGTCGCACTCACGCGAGCCCGTAAGCATTTGTTCCTCTCGTACGCAGCCGAGCGTTCAAAGTACGGCGCGCGGGAGAGCGCAATGCCATCGGAATTTCTTTCGGATATTGATGAACGGCTTATGACAAGCCCGCATGCGGATAATTCCGAACGGGAGGATATTATTGACTGATATGCGCACCGGAGCACGGCTCGGACAGCATTTTTTGAAGGCAAAGTGGGCGGCNCGCTCGCTCGCGCACTCTGCGGAAATAAGACATGGAGACACGGTGCTTGAAATCGGGCCGGGGAAAGGAGCTCTCACGCGTGAGCTTCTCGCTATTGCAAAGGATGTGGGGGCGAAAGTTGTCGCCGTTGAAAAAGACGGGGCGTTATCGTTGCACCTTCAAGAAATATTTTCAAACGAAATAAATTCCGGCGTCTTAACAATTTACAATGCTGATATCCGGGATGTGAACAGAAACAAGCCCGGTCGGATAGGGCGATATATCGCTCTATCGGGAAAATATGTCGTGGCGGCAAATATTCCGTATTACATTACAGGAGAAATAATCCGGCAATTTTTGACTGCGGAGAAACAGCCGCGCGCAATGACGCTTCTTGTGCAAAAAGAGGTAGCTCAGAGAATCGTCAGCGGGAAAGAGAGTTTGCTTTCGCTCTCCGTCAAGGCGTATGGGACTCCGAAAATCGTCGTAAAAGTTCCTCGGGGAAATTTCTCGCCGCCGCCGAATGTCGATTCAGCAATTCTTCATATTGAAAACATTTCCAGAAACTTCTTCAAGGGAGTGAGTGAAGAATTATTTTTTAAGGTGATACGCGCCGGTTTCAAATCCAAAAGAAAATTTCTTCTTAATAATCTCGCGGTGTTTGGAAAAGAAAACGCCGCGGCGGCAATGTCTTCGTGCGGAATCCCTGGAAAAGCACGGGCTGAAAATGTCTCTCTTGAAAAATGGCGAATGCTCGCGCGTGTTATAGGGAATAGGGAATAGATTACAGGCAACAGTAAAGTCCAAAAAACGGAGTCGTGGCCTACGAAGCAATGCTTCTGTCGTCTTAGGGTTGCGGTTGGCCGCTGGTGTACATATTGGTCCTGTTGCCCGATGCATCCGTCACTCATTGTGAATTTGGCGGAAGCGTGAAGTCTCCTCCCGCTCCTCCGCCACCAAATGTACCGCCGCCACCGACTGGAGGATTATAGACAGGAGCTGGCGGAGGTGAACCGCTTGATCCCATCATGGAAATTGCAATGCCCGGCCAAACTATAATGGGCGCTACCCACAGAAGACAGATGTACGGAATGCTCGTGAGCCCCAATAGCCACTGTCCTCCACGCGTGGGCGGACCGCTACTATATGTCTGTGTTGATGGTGTCCAAAGGTAGAAGCCGGCGTTGGGAGGACCAATCAGGGTCAGAATGGCAACGTTGAAACATGGGAGCACCAAACTAGTCTGGCCGCCGAAGGGATACGCGAGCGCGAGATTGGGTGCGCTAAAGAGAAGCGATGCACATATAACCACAACCGATACGGAACGCCTGAACATGCCTGTATTCTAACACCGCATATTTGAAATATCAGAATGTCGCTAGGAAAGCTACTTGCACCGAAGTGCGGCCTTGGAAGGTTCTCTTAAAAAGGTTCTCTTAAAGCGGTGTCTACAAAATAGTACCATGGTACTATTTTGTAGACAGAATACTTTTCACTAGTGTCACGCACTTNCTGTTGCCACCACACCAGATAGCAGATACGCTATATACTATGCAGTGGATNCGCTCTCATCGATATNCCATCGCCCTTATTGCCNCGGCAGTTCTTGCTGTTGTCGGAGGAGTTATTGCGAAAAATGACTGGTCGGGAATTCCGGCAGAGCCCGGAGATGCAGTNAATGTTTCTGTTGCGTATCCATACTANGCTCCTCCAGAAAACATAGANCTTGGTCCNGCAAACGNCGCACGTAGAATCCAGCAAAATGCGANGTCGGACACGGGCANCTNAACGCAATCNTTTGGNTTTTTCTTTGACCGTACGCCAAAACCGAAATATATTCCTCCAATCGCAGTCACTCCTNCACCAACCANGAAGACCCCAGTAAAAGAAAAAGGGCCGGCGGTAACGCAAGACACTTCTCTCAATGNGCAATACCTGTCTTTCTTCCGCGCGCTCTCAAACATTCTCTCTCCAATNGATACGCGTACGCCAGAGCAAAAAGTTCTTTTTGCCTATGGCAATGAAATAGGTTCCATAATAAAAAACTTTGAGGATACGCACGGAGATACATCCAAGATATTGAAAACTTTTTTTGACATCCGGACTGACCCATCAAAAGCCGCAGGCATTCCAGAAATCGCAGCTAAGCATGCGCAACTGACCGCTTTAAGCGGGGACACAAATCCATCAGTATCCGACGCATCCGCGGTGGCAGGTGTTCAGGAAGTCGCAGATGAATACGCGCAGTTGGGCGCAAGGATAGCAAGTCTGCAAAACATTCCGCCGGAAGCGGAGACACCAAACACAAAACTTGCCAGAGGGTACGCTGATGTTGCGCAAGGTCTTTCTCGCCTGACAAAAGCAGAGAACGACCAGCAATTGCTTGAGGCAGTCAACGCGTACAACGCGAGCGCGGATGAATTTATAAGAAATTATGTGACACTCGTGCAGCTGTTCTCCGCATACGGGGTCAAATTCTCGGCAAGCGATGCCGGAGCCATATTTTCTTTCAGCGCCACAGGTGGTTTGTAAACGCAGTCAATAAAGGTTCCTCGGGGCAGAGCCCCGAGGTATTGGACGAACTCGCTTCGCTCGTACAATCTCGNAGCAAGCTGCGANGTATTGAACCTGTGTTGCGTCTTCGCTCGGACGAAGTGTGAGCAAGCTCCCACTTCGCTCCTCGCTAGCCNCAATAAACCTGTGCCAGTCTGGCCTATTCACTATTGCCTATTGCCTAGCGTCTAACGCCTACCCCACGGGTGGTATAATTTTTACGTGGAAAACAAACGCGCGAACGATGCGGGGTTCATTTTGCTGTGGAAAGATTCCAGGGGAATTAAATTCTCGCCCATCGCCATTACTGCCGCTCTTTCCGTCATCGTTTTTCTGGCCGCAATCGGCTGGCAGGCAACGAGAAGCATGGAAACAACAAACGCCGGCGCTTTTGCCGCTCCCGGCATGGTGTACGCGGTTAAAAATCAAGGTGAGGTCGGGACGAACTCAGAAACGAGTGCCTTCGGATATGGCGGCGGAGCCACCGTAACATCCTCTGGCCCAAATGATTTCTCAAACACGCAATACGATGTCTTCGGACAGCTTCTAGGCACGTATGTCGCGCTCAAAAAAGCTGGTACATACACAGAGGAAAAGGGTGCGGATATCGCGAATAGAATCGCCGAGGCGACAGTGGCGCCGGTTTCCTACACTGCTATCACACAGAGCAACATAAAAACAGACGCCGATATTTCTTACAGCCGCATGCTCGCATACAGGAGTGATTTGCAAACCGCACTTGCGCCTCTTCTTGTGAATTCCGAGTCGGAGCTGGGGATTTTCAACCGCTACGTTCAAACGCGCGACAAGTATAACCTCGTGGTTCTGGGAGAGGTTGCGGGAAGATATCGCAAGGCCGTTGAACTTCTCTCCGCGATGACGATTCCAGAGGACGCGATTGATTACCACGTTGGAATCGCAAATTCACTTCTAGAATTCGCGACGACGCTTGATGCGATGATAAAAAACGCCGATGACCCGATGGCGGTACTTGCACTTTTGCGCACCTACAACAGCGCCGAGGAAGACGTATACACCTCGTTCAACTCTCTCGCGTCCTACGAGAAGCGAAAAATACCATGAGAAAAATATTTTCACTCATTCTTCTG
>C687J35174_10007313_pt1 | contig 14220 bp, 17 predicted proteins | sample RifCSPhighO2_01_FD_35174 | JGI IMG/M metagenome (IMG submission 35174) | reverse complement strand
CCATGAACGTGCCTTCTGCCCAGAATTCATCTTCTGGCAATTCTTTTCCGGTGAGGGTGGTTTGGGGCATATTATTTTGGCTTATCCTCCAATTCTTTCGTTTGTCATTTTCTACCGTTTTTTTTCCCAAATAATTTTTTGCTGAACTTGTCAAAATCAGAATTAAATAATCTGTCTTGAATAATCCTATATTTTTCAAACTCAGATTCAGCAAATTCTTTGGCAATCGCAGCAGTTACTTTGCCATGATTTTCTAAAACTTCCCGACTATTAAATTTCAGAAACGCATTGAGTTTTTCTGCCCAATCTTTCATAGTTATGGGGATGTTTCTTTCTGCTTGATCTTCTGCAAAATCAAGATACATGGTAACAATCCGATTTAAAGCTTTAATCTCATCTTGCTTTAGATAATTTTTAGCTATTGAAACATCGCTTTTGATGATTTTGCCTTGAGGGGCATTCTTCCAAGTAGTTAACCCCATATACTCTTTTTTTGAATCTGCCCGTTTCAATACTAATTCCGGCGCTGTATGCTGATGAATGGCATAGTGCATCTTATTCTGGACTGTTGCAAAAAACTCTGTAGTGGTTCTTGAATTTTTATCATAATCCATGCTGGTAGCATAAATATCTGTTATTTTTTGATAAAAATTTCGTTCACTGGCTCTAATTTCCCTTATTTCTTCCAGCAGATAATCAAAGTATTGCTTATTTAAAAACGAGCCATTTTTCAACCTTTCTCTATCTAAAACGTATCCTTTTATAGCAAATTCTTTTAAAACAGTAGTTGCCCAGATTCTGAATTGGGTTGCCCTTTGCGAATTTACCCGGTATCCTATTGAGATAATAACGTCTAAGTTATAGAATTTAGTACTATATTCTTTCCCATCTGAAGCAGTATGTCGGAAATCCCGACAAACTGAATTTTCATCTAATTCCCCAGTATCAAATATCTCTCTGAGGTGTTCAGTAATAGTGCTTCTTCCTTTATCAAAAAGCTTAGCAATCATCTGCTGGGAAAGCCAAACGGTTTCATCTGCGTACTTTACTTCGATAGACTCTTCTCCTGACTGTGCGGTAAATATCAGGAATTCGGCAGTGCTGTTTCGGATGGCGAGGTCTTTAGTCATTTTTCTTCTCCGGTGAGGGTGTTGGGGGCATTTTATTCTCTTTTGACATCTCTTTCCACCTCTTTTTTAACTATTAGGAATTTCCGAATAGTTGATTGCTCATCTAATTCTTGATGTCTGCTTCTATTTTTGCTTATCTGATAAAGTCATGAAAGTGCGGGCAAGTCTTTTCTGTATGAATACCACAACAGCTTAATACATTGCTGACCAGACATGAATAATGATTTAGTTATTTGAGTCATCTTTATCGTGTTTTATCCTTTTTTTATCAGTAAAATGTATTTCTTTGGCATCCTTTGAAGTGACAACTTTTTCTCCAAGCCTTTTTTCAATTCTGTCTTTTGCAACTCTGGCAGTTTTTCCGCCTTCTCTAGCGATTTCTTTGCTTTTTCCAAGTGTTGCAGGGTTTTCTTTCTCAGAGATTTCTTTTGTGGTCGCTTCTGCAAGCATGTTCAGGATAAGTTCAATATTGGTCATATTATCCCTTAAGTTTTCTTTTTTCAGACCTTTAAATTGCTTATACTCTTTGACTGTCTTGCCAGCCCATGCTTTGGTAATCTCAGTGGTAAGAATAGCAAAATCTTCCTGTTTTGAAATGCCAACCCTGTTCCATTCATCAGTTAATTGTTTTCTGATTTCAATCGTTTTGAGTCTCTGATTTATCCATTCCTCAGAATATCCTTTTTGCAGATAAGTTCTCATAGCTCTATCAATAGATAGTTCTGGATCTTCAGTTTCATCAATTCTTTCTCTTCCAACCCTTGCCAGCCACATTTTGAAAGGTTCTGCCTTTTTTGAGGGGATTGATTGGATTAATCTTAAAAGCTGTCCTGTGTCGGCAACATCAGTTAGGTAAAATTTGCCATCCGACGACTGCATCTTCAGTCGGTTACAATTTGTAACCAACTCATCTCCTTCTTTTCTGAGCCTGAATTTGAGGACTTTCCAATAATTATTAGGACTTGGACTATCTGTCAACACTTCAATAACATCAATAATAGAAAAATACCATTTCTCTTCATCTTCTCTCCACTGCGTCCGTACTTTCTTATCTTCAAAGAGCTTGATGGATTTCTCTGTCATGATATATTAAAACTATGGGGAGTATATAAGCCTTAGGCGTACTTGACCAGTGGGCGAGTGGCTTTTATCTAATCCCAAACTTCTTACAAATGAGACACTTATTATTTCTCCAAGAAAATGTTCTCTTCTGCCACTCTTCATCTGAAAGGTTGCAGATAGTCTTATCAGATCGAATTAGAGTAAGGAATTTGTTGTGCGTCATCTCAACTCCTCGCATTTTCTTGGCCAGTTCCTGTAGTTTAGGAATATGGTCTTCTTGACGTTGTTCATCAAGATAGCATTTTCGAGTGCAATAATTACCATAGTACCAATTAACAAGTTGTTGGATAGGAACGGCTTTTTTCATTCCAACCTCCTTTGCATCTTTCTTTTGGAGGTTTCTGCAAGTCTTCCCTCTTCAGCTGCTCTTTTCCGTTGCAACTTTTGAATATCTTCTTCGGCGGGGAGATTTTCTGGAACAATTTTATTTTTTAGTAAAACTTTTCGCATTTCGCTATTATTCTTTACGTGTTCTCCAGTTATTCGAATCTCTCCCTGAAGATTATTCTGCTTTACCTTAAAGTTAGTAATTTCTGTTGCGAGATTTTTGGCAGCGATGGTCACTGTTGGCAAGAAATCAGCTAATGGCCTGCTCTTTGGGATTTCTAACTTCTTTTTCATTTGCGAAGTGTTCAAACCGCCGAATAACGCTTCATCCCCTTTGCTTCTGATTCGGGCAAAGCCGTTTTCGTCAACTCCTCGTTCATAAATTAGCTGAGATAACTCCGTTTCGGCTGCGATGAGCTTATTTCGAGCTTCAAGCCTTTCTCCTAAAGCTATCCTCTGCTCGATTATCTCCTGTTTTCTGGTTTGAACAGCAAAATAACTCTGGGCAAAGGCAATTTGTTCCTTTCTGGGATCGCCATTTTGAGCAATAAGATAGCAGGCATAGCGGGTAAGCATGAAATCGTCTATTTCTTTTGTTGCTCCTTTCGGCATAGCTATCGTTTTGTTGACGCCAACAAAATGATCTTCAATTCTCTGTTGAGATTTGTAACAGGAAATCTTAGCTTTTTCAATGACTTTTAGAAAATTCCTCCATTCATCATAGTCTAAAAGTTTTTGTAAATCTCTCGCGTACCAAAATTCAACTCCGTCTTTGGTTTGGGAGCACCCTTCAAATGATTTCTGTAGAATTGTAATGGTTTCTTTTTTCATTTAGATTCAAAGAAGAGGGTGGTATATAAATATCATTTGTGGACTTGACCAGTGGGGAGTGGGTTCTCGATGCGTTGTTGAGAAGTGAAGATGATCCGGCTGGATTTCAAGAATCTGGGCGTGAACGGTCTCTACGGCTACAGTCAGGGTGGAAAAGTGGTTGTCTCTGCCAAAGACAGTGTGAACACGCAGGTAAACACGCTGGTTCATGAGATTACGCATGAACTACTCCATCACCCCAGTGATCTTACAGAACAGCAGAAAGAGATTGAGGCTGAGGGAACGGCGTACGTGGTGTGTAAGCATTTTGGTCTTTCGACCAAGAGCTTCACCTATCTGGCCATGTACAAAGCTGACTCCAAAGAGATCATGGCTCATTTGGAAGCGATTGCGAGGGCGAGTAAGGAGGTGATTGAATTTTTGATTTTTATTTTTTAGATGTAAGAGTTTTTCTGTTTGCATTATACATAGCTTTTTGGAAGTTAAATTTTTCGATTTGGAAGTTAAATATTTGTAACTTGGAAGTTAAGACCAAACTTTATATAACGCCTAGTTTCTCCTCTAGTCATGTCAAAAAAGATGGTGGCTGATAGTCCTAATAATTTTACCTTTACTGCATTAAGGGGCATCCAAGCAGGCAGAGAATATTATGCCGTAATGTGTCCTCTACGACTTATCCCACGAATGTTCTTGTTTAATGTTTCATAAAATCCTTCAAATTCATGTTCTTGAAAGCCATTCATTAATTTTTGTTTGTTCATTTTGTATTTCACGGTGTTTTCTTTTAAATGTTTTAAATCTATCTTATTCTATTGATTTTTCCTAACTCTCCCACAATCCAAACCATCGCTTCTGTATCCCTTTCACAATAGCGAAGCAAGTCTTCCCTGATCTTCTTTCTAGCTGAAGCAGTCAGTTCACCAAATGTCATATCTAAGTAGGCAATAGAAGCGCAATCTCCATCTTTAATATCCAAACCTTCATATCCTTTCCCTACCAGAGCAGGTAGAACTTTCTTGATGGAAGCAGAGCCTTTCTGCTTGGGGTTGTAATAAAGGAAATCCTTAAAGGGTTTATACAAATCAACAATCCTTCCTAAGAGAACATCAACCCAGGCTGTATATTCTGGAAAATCTTTTACTAACTCTTTCAATACTGACCCCTCAAAGCCTTCAAAGTACACTAATACGCTTCCAGAAGCAGGTAAATATTCTTTCAAAGCCGCCAGAAACTTAGGTCGAGGATCATCCTTGCCATCGTGCAGGTACTCAAAATGTTTCGTTTTACCATTCTCAACTACATGCAGAGAAAACTGAAACGGCATCCGTTGATACGGTCTTGTTCCCTGAAACTCAGGAACTGCAAACGAACACGTTTCAAAATCAAGATGGCAGGCTGGTTCTCGAATTCCATCTAAAAATTTCTTAATTCTAGCCTTCTCGAGATGAATCTCACCACTTTTCTCACATTTTAATTGAATAACTTGTTGCTCATTAGACAGAACATCATCAGGAACATCTTTCAAAGCATGAATTCCTTGCTCAAATAGTTTCATACTTTTTCTGCTGTTATACAAGTGAAAGACATGATTCTCAGGTAGAAAACCCCAACACTCTTCCTTCACTTGGCACTTTTTTGGGATAGTGCAGTAATTCTTCTCTGCACTATTTGGGAAAGTAGGGGAATTAACAATACCCCACAGAAATTCAATATTCTTTGGTACTTCATACTGCAATTCTTCTACATCTTCGGTCAAATCCTCTTGGACAAATAGTTTATGAACATCAATTTCTCCATCTCGAACGTATTGATTATTCAACAGCAGAAGAAAGCATTTTCTGATCTTCAAACCAGCTTTTCTATAGACGTATAATTGAAATGATAAATCCCAGTAATGGTCCTTCTTAATTTTGCTACTGCTTTTGACTTCAATAATATCCCATTCATCTTTACCCACAGGAACGAGAATATCCGCTCTGCCATAGAGGTTATCTACTTGCAGAGCGGCTTCAAAGAGAATTTTTCGTTTTTTGAGCAGTTCTTTTGATTTCTGAATATTTTCAAGATAATCTGCTTCGGGAATATCGATTCCCTGAGGAAAGAGTTTCTTTGCCCATTGTCCGACGATCCTTCCTTGTTCAAATCTTCTCAGAACGCCGGGTGAATGGGGAGGAATATTTTCTTCATCATGATACTTCATCCATAGGTGTCCCGGGCATTCCATTCCTGTTGTGTAATCGGATTTGGAGAGTGGTTTCATGTACGTATTAATTCCTCTGTTTTGTTGATGAAATCTAACACTTTGTCTTCGTAGTCTTCTACCATTTCCCTGCTAAACTTAATATTTGTGGCATAACTGGCTTCATGCCTGTCCTCTTTAAGGTTGGTGTAGAGTTCTGCATCCTCTTTGCTTATAGACAGTTCATGTAATAGTTTTGCTTCATCTTTCGTGATAGAATATTCCTGGATAAGGATTAGAATTGTGGCATAGTGATTTTTGGAGGAATAATTTCTATTTGTAATGAGTGCCAAAGCACAATGGTATATGCGTAATATAACGTTACAATAAGCCAATCATTGAATTTGTGGTGTTCTTTGTTTAGTTTGTAGAATTCCAGATTATGCCTTGCTTTTTTAAGATGAGAGTTCACCAATTCTTTGTTTTCTTGAATCTTTTTGATATGCTTTTTGGTAATGAAGAAGTCTAGCTCTTGTCCTAAATATTTTTGGTCTGCAAATAATTTATCAATATTCATTTAGAATAACCTCATAGAAATTTTGTTCTTTGTGAATGGGGAAGCCTGTTTTTCTCGCTTGCATAATCAGATCATCTTTGTTCTTGATAAATTGATCCGTAGTTGTTTGAAATAGGGAGAATGGATATTTTGAGGTTATTTCGGCTTCTTTTTTATTTTCTGTTAAGTCTATTTTTTTATTAGCTACTATCAATAGGTCTATATCACTTCTGTTTTGTTCTTCCTTTCTGGAAGTTGAGCCAAAGATGATGATAGTATACGTTTCTGTAGGGATATTTTTGAGAAAGTTTCTGAGGGGAACTTTTACTCCCAGGTTTAAGCGGTTGAACTTTTGCATTGCTATTTCTGAAAATTTAAGAGCAAACAGTTTCTTATCTTTTACTTTATAGAAAGTATTTGATTTAGTTTTTTCTTGGTTCAGGGTATTATTTCTTACCAGTTTTGTTAAGGTATTGGTTAAAGAGCTGTCGGAGAGCTGGGAGAGTTCTTTTATCTCGTTGAAGTATAAACTATTCTTTTTGCTTTCAAAATACGCGTGATATACTTTATCTTCTGGTTTCAGTTGTTGGGGGATTTTCATTTTAGACTGATACGGGGGGATTATTTATAAACACTTCTGTTTTTGGAGTGATTACTCCTGTTTTTGTGGTTTACTTGTTCAAATCGTTGGAGAACAATGGAACGGCGAGGCGGAATATTTTCTTTATCATGATACTTCATCCATAAGTGTCCTGGACATCCCATGCCGGTGGTGTAATCTGATTTGGAGAGTGGTTTCATGGTTTAGTCCTCATGATGATAGAGCGTTACAATATCTTTAGTTTTTAAAATAATGACTTTATCTTGCTTTGCAAAATGCTTATCGTCAGACCAGATAATAGAGTGTTCTTGACTTAATGCTGCGGCAATAAATGGGACGTCTTCAGGATCAATGTGTCCCATGATTCTTTTGGCTTCATTCCAATAAGCAGTCAATTCTTCAGTAGGAATAAGCCTGATGAAGCGGAAGAGAGTATTGAGGATGATCAAAAATTCTGATTCGGAGATCCCGGACTTTGTAAGGATCAATTCTTTATACTTTCTAATCTTATGGAAAGAGATCTCTGGAAAGCAGAAATCTTGTCCGGACTTGACAATTATTTCTCTCGTTGTAGAGTCTCTTATCAGTGCAGAAAGAAGAATATTGACATCAGTGATGATAATCATCGTGAAGCTTCAATCCCGATTTAGATCTTCAAATGTCTCTGCTTTTATTTTTCTGGAGATTGTGGAAATATCTCTCTGAGTTAATTTGCTCTTCCTAGCGATTTTATCCATCATTTCCATCATTTCCATCTTCTGCGAGATCGATTTTCGGACTACTTCACTCCATCTAATTTCGGAGTGCTTTTTCATTCGTTCCTGCAGGTCGTCAGGCAAGGCTAAAGTTATATTTCCCATAATGTGAGAAGATGTGATATCACATATTTAAAGGTTCTGGTTTTAATGGCTCTCGAGCGGAAATTGAGCACCGGCTATCGGACGATCAAAGCGAATTGTGAAATATTAGAGCGCTTTGGTCAAGTCCACATTAAAGAACAGATCCATCCGGCAAATGGTCGCTCATCCCATCTTGTCTCGATTACTTCGCAAGGTTTCGATACAATTAAGAAAAAGAAATAGGCTCCTGAACACTAGAAACCAATATAAAGAAGCAATTCTCCAAAGACTAAGAGGTGATTTGCCATGACAACTAAAATCATTAAAGAATTACAAGATATCAAACGGAAAGCCGCAATTATTAATCAGAAGATCGGAAGCGCAAAATTATCCTATCCGCAAGTTTGTCAATGCGGTGAAGAACTGGATCTTGTCTATGATGAAATCTTCTCTTTCGAAAGTGCGCTCCTCAAGAATGACCCCTTTGTAGAAATTGGACGCTATGGTCAAGAATCAGCGTATATCTTCAAAACATTGCGCACAAGCCATTCTCCACTTCCAAAGAAATTTATTGTTTCTGAACTGAAGAAGTTTGAAATCCATCCCCGAAGAATCGAATACTGCATGGAACTTCTTCGTAAGACCGGCGAGATTTATGAACCGAAGAAAGGGTTTGTTCAGAGAATATGATTATTTCTTTTTTTTCAATTCTAACCGACGCTTGACAAATGCTTCTAACTCTTTTAACTCTCGGGGATGATATCTCTTTGTCTTCAGATACATTTCTAGAATATCTGCTCGATGGTCAATACGTGGCTGATCATACATTTGTATTGCCGACAACTTGCTACATTTCTGATGAAGTATTTTTATCTTTGCAAGAATAGCCTCATCTGCGATTACTTTCTCTGATTCAAACTTCAGTCTTTCATATTCTTCTTTAACATCTTCCTGAATTTCTTCTCTCAATTCTTGTTCTCGTTGTTTCTGGATATTTTGTTTGGCTTGTTTGTATAATTTGATGTCCATAATTCTCTCAAAAGATTCACATTATATTAATATTCTTGATAAGAATATTCTGACTTGAATAATACATCATTTCCAAATTCTTAAAATTCAGCCAAGAGTGAATTTTTGCCCAAAAACTATCTTCCTTTCAAATTCTTAAAATAAATAATCTGCCGCTCCCTCTTTAACGCTTCGGTCTTCGTCCGAAACGTACCCAGTACTTTCTTTCCATCTTTGGTATACAACACCCATTTGTACCCTTCTTTTTTAATGACCATTACAACGGCACTCGCCACGCCGCTCTCTGCACGACTTCCGACAACGCCGGATGAACATGAACCGTTGACCGAATAATTTCCAGCGCTTTCTTCCGGTTCGCCTTCATCGCCACACAGACCTCGTGGATCAGCGTCGCTGCATCCGGCCCGAGAATATGACAGCCCAGAATTTCTTTCGTTTTCTTGTCAACGATAAACTTGACAAAGCCATCTTCTTCAGCTAATGCCGCGCCCATCCCCGTATTCTTATATTCATAGACCCCCACAACGTACTTCTTTCCCCGTTCTTTTGCTTTCTCTTCGGTCAATCCCACCCCTGCTACCTGCGGCGAACTGAAGATCGCATGCGGCATCGGATAATAATCTACTGCTTTGCGTCCCGGAAAAACTGTCTTGCGCTTTCGTAACACTTCCTGTAATCCATATTCTGCTTCCAGATTGGCGCTATGCTTAAACAAATAATGACCGACAACATCGCCGAGCGCCCACACATTCTTCGCCGAAGTATGGAGATATCTATCAACAATGATAAATCCTTTCTCGTTTATCTTTACTCCTGCTTTTTCCAGCCCTAATAAGTCGGTATTCGGCCGTATTCCCGTCGCGATCAGAATCTTCTCCGCAGTTACCATCTTTTTCACACCATTCACTAAACATTGCACCCGTAGACCTTTTCCAAAACGCGCTACTGCCGTCACCTCGGTTTTGAGATACACTTTCATCTTCTTCGTCCAGAGCCGGGTGAATGTCTCGGCTACATCTCCATCTTCATGGGGGATCAATAATTTGTTGCGCTGGACAATCGTCACCTCCGTACCCATCGCTGAAAAGAAATGCCCCAATTCTGCGCCGATGTATCCCCCGCCGATAATCACCAGGCTTTTGGGCAGTATCGTCAGGCGCAGCGCTTCTGTACTTGTTAAAAACGGCACTTTTTCCAAGCCGCGGATCGGCGGAAGCGCTGGTCGTGAGCCGGTGGCGATGACGATTTTCTTGCCTTTGATCTGCTCGCCATTCACTTCAATCGTCTGCGCATCAACAAACACGGCTCTTCCTTTGAATAGCGTTTGGTTCTGCGTGGCTTTCACCCCTTGCTCAATGGTGCGTGCATCTTCATCTACCAGAGAATTTGCCCGGCTGGTCACGTTCTTAAGCATAACATTTCCTAATTTTGCGGAAAGACCGACTTTTTCAGCATTATTGATCGCTTCTGCCACATCCGCAGAATGAATAATCATCTTAGAAGGGATGCACCCCCGATTCAAGCAGGTCCCGCCTAACGGGCCGTCTTCGATAATCGCCACATTCAGTCCAGCATCTGCCGCTCCTGCCGCCACATCCAGTCCAGAACCGGCGCCGATGACGATCAGATCAAATATTTCCATGACCACCTCTTTTTGGTTAGAGAAGTTTGTTGATAAATCATTGAATTATGCAAACTTCTCGTTAGAAAGGAAGCATTAATCGTATTTAAAATATTCGTTGTGGGGGGGGTATTTGTTTGGCTAGTGGCTGGGCCAAGCAGTGTATCCGAGCGGCAAATTTAATCCCCCCTTTAAATCGTACGTATTAAGTCTGTGCTGGGCAGGTCGGCCTGCCTCGTCTCGCCCAGAAGCAGAGATCAGTTGAACTGAAGAGTTATTCTCAAAGATAAGCGAGACCATTCATTTTCTGTCCAATCGCAACGCTCGGCAGGCCATCTTGACCAAGCCCGCACAGACTTAACTTAATACGTACTTTAAATCGTAATCTTTATTAACCTTTAAAATACCCTTTTCGGGTGCAGAAAAAATCATATCAAACGCTCGGTGCAAATATCCTCCCTTCCCACTATGATCTGCTCTTCGAGCCAGACTTTAAAACTTTCACTTTTAAAGGAACAGCATACATCGTTGTCTCCATCAAAGAACCGACAAGAATCATCAAACTACATGCCAAAGAACTGATCATCAAATCTGCGGGGATCCGCCAAACCGATCTGCACCTGCCGGCGAAAACAAATTATAATGTCAAAAAAGAAGAATTAACTCTTACTTTTCCCCAAGCGGTGTACGGAACAGCTCAGATCCATCTTCAATTCACGGGGACTCATAACGAGGGTATGTACGGCTTCTACCGCAGTTCATATCAGCACAAAGGCAAAACGAAATACCTCCTGACTTCTCAATTTGAGCCGGCCAATGCCCGGGCGGCTTTTCCCTGTTTCGACGAACCAGCATTCAAAGCGACATTTGATGTCTCGTTGATCGTTGACCGGAGGCTTTCTGCTCTCTCCAACATGCCGATCAAGAAAGAAAGTAAGCTCTCTTCCCAGCGGAAGCAGGTCTCTTTCTACACCTCGCCGCGCATGTCTACCTATCTTCTCTATCTTGGTCTGGGCAATTTTAAATCGATCCAGACAGAACACCGCAATGTTCTTATCCGCGTTTGTACTGTCCCAGAAAAAATCAATCTTGGCCATCTCGCTTTAGATTATACTCAAAGATTCCTCGCTTTTTTTGAAACCTATTTTCGCATCAACTATCCCCTGCCCAAGCTGGACATCATCGCCATCCCCGACTTTGCCGCCGGCGCGATGGAAAACTGGGGTGCAATCACCTTTCGGGAGATTGCTCTCCTTGGAAATGAAAAGACGTCCGTCGCGGTCAAGCAAAACATCGCCATCACCGTTGCCCATGAGCTTGCTCACCAGTGGTTTGGCAACCTTGTCACAATGCAATGGTGGGATGATCTCTGGCTCAATGAAAGTTTCGCCACGTTCATGAGCTACAAAGCAGTCAATGCGGTCTTTCCGGAGTGGGACTTGCCGTTGCAATATTTTGAAGACACGATCGCTGATGCGCTTTCTGCAGATGAGATCGAAGCAACTCATCCGATCAATGTTCACGTTGATACGCCGGGCGAGATTGACGAAATCTTTGATAACATCAGTTATGATAAAGGGGGAAGTGTCCTGCATATGCTGGAAGATGCTGTCGGTGAAAACGCTTTCCGCTCTGGACTAACTGCATATCTCCGGAAACATGCCTATCATAATGCCACCAAACTGGATTTATGGAAAGCCATTCAGGCAGCAAAGAAAGAAAAATTTGTTTCGACGATGGTGCACGGCTGGATTACCCAATCAGGATATCCGCTGGTCAACGTCCAGAAAAAAAGAAAAAATTATCATCTTTCCCAACAGAGATTTTCCCTTCTCGGTAAAAAACACGCCGAGAAATGGATCATCCCCATTCGCTATGGCACCGACGATCATCGCGCCGGCACGGTGATTCTCCGCCGGAGAAAAGCCATCCTTCGCTCGTCAGCCAATTGGCTGAAGATCAATTTCTGCCAGCCGGGATTCTATCGCGTGAAATATGATCCGGCCTTGTTAACCCAGCTCGGCACTGCTTTGGTTCAATCAAAACTGTCTTCTCTGGATGGCGCGGGAATAGAAAATGATCTTTTCTCGTTGATGTTCTCAGGTCATTATCCTCTTGTCGATTACCTGGAATTCATCGAGCGTTACTGCCTGGCCGCAGAATACCCACTTAATTCCAGCATTTCCGGCCATCTTGGCTGGCTGTTGCGTCTCACGAAAGAAAGTTCTTCCGAGCTGATCGTCAAGGAAGCCAGCTTGCTCTTTCATCTCGAGCAGCTGAAAAAAGTTGGATGGGAGCGCCAGCGGAATGAAAAGAATACAGCCACTCTGCTGCGTTCAATGGTCATCAGCAATCTTGGATTAGCCGGCCACCAGCCGACACTGGACAGAGGAAAGCAGCTCTTCCGGCAGATCCGTCGCGGCAAAGCTGTTGATCCCAACCTGAAAAGCACGATTTACGTACTCGCTGCCCGCCAAGGTGATGAACAGATGTTTTCGTATTTCGCCCAGCGCTATAAAAAAGAAACGCTCCCCGAAGAAAGCCGGCGGCTCCTCCGCGCATTAGGGATGTTTCCCTCTCCGGCACTCGTCCATCGGGCGTTGGCCTACTCGCTCTCCACCGTTCGTCTCCAGGACTCGTTCATCATCCCTTTTGTCATCTCGCTTAATCCGGGGATGGATGAACTGCTCTGGTCCTGGACAAAAAAACACTGGCCGCAGTTTATGAAGAAGTTTGCCAGCGGCACGCACATGCTTGCCTCGTTTGTCAAGACAATGTCCTCATCTTCGGAAAAAGCGCTGGGTGATGATATTGCCCGTTTCTTCGCCCAAAAAAAGAATCAGCGTGACGATGTCCGTCTGGTCGTGCAACAGGTTCTGGAACACATCGAGATCAATCAAAGATTCGTGGGGAGAAATTGAGCGTTCTTTAAGAAATCCCGAAGAATATTTCTTTCAAAACGTGATGAATCTTCCGCGGCAAGACGGCTTTTCAAGAACTGATAATTTCGAGAATAGTTGGAAGATGCATTCTCAAAAATAGGTCGTTCCGCCCACTCTAAAGGCATAGCTTCTAACTGATGCCCGTATGCACGCACTTCCATGATTGCGTTAATCGTCTCCGGAATTAATCTATCTTTGTTTTGGATCGTAATCCGACGTTGGTGATCGATCGGGATGCCGCCACACCAATCTGAAGCATGGACATATTCATGATCTCGGATGATCGAAACAAGTTCGTCCGCCGGCACAAAGAGCGCCGCGGGATAGACAAAGATAGCCGTAGGAGTGCCTGCTCCCATTGTTTTTTGATCGAACATCGTCGTGGCAACTGTACTAGTATGTTGTCTCATTACCCAAAACAAACCAACGCGGTCGCTATTCCAGGCGTACTTAGGGAGGTGTTGTTGCAATGCCCGTCCGCAGTGTTCTTCTGTTCGACAATAGACTATTTCTGAAACTGCCGCGCAGGGATGTTCGCCGAGAAATGAACTAAGATAGTCTTCCAGTACCGAATCAGTCCAATATTTCTTGGTGGTCATGTTGACTTTTTCTAATTTCTGGGAGTGTACCCCACTTCTTTCAGGAACAGCTTGATCGTCTCCCTTTCCAGAGGCATTAATGTTGAATATAACAGCAAATCCAGTGCACGAAGATGTTCCTGACATCTCTGTTTTGCCGCCCGCCCCATTCTTTCTTCTTTCAAGTACTCGGGCATGACCGCCAGTTGATGCCTGTATGCACGCGCTTTCATGATTCCGATGATCGTTTTCTTCAGGAATTGCGGCTCTTCTTCGGCGGTTATGCGCCGCGTAGCGTTGATGGGAATGCCGTCAAACCAATCTTGGACATGAACGTATTCGTGATCTTTGAGCAGGGAGATGCATTCCTCCGGCGAATATTCTTTAACTACAGGATACACGATAATTAAAGAAGGCGTATGCAGTCCAAGACGATAAGGATCTGAGACCGTTGTGGCAACCTGG
>C687J35174_10007293_pt1 | contig 14240 bp, 15 predicted proteins | sample RifCSPhighO2_01_FD_35174 | JGI IMG/M metagenome (IMG submission 35174) | reverse complement strand
ATGCGCAGTACCGTTGTGCCATCCGGGCTATATTTATGACTGTTATTTTGATGATTTAAAGCTTATTGTTTTACTTTCCAGAAATAAAATTAACTCTTCTTCCCCTTCTTCTCAAACAAAAGGCAGGCAGAATTAATGCAGAATCTCTTTCCCCCAGGTTTAGGACCATCATTGAAGACGTGTCCTAAATGGGCACCGCATTTATTGCATATTACTTCTGTCCTTTTGCCGAAAAATCCTCCATCTTCCTTCATTTCAACACTATTCTTTTCAGCAGGGTCGGTAAAGCTAGGCCACCCTGTCCCAGAATCAAACTTAGTTTTAGAAACAAAAAGTTTATTCCCACAGGCTGCACAAGTATACTCTCCTTGTTCTTTATTGTCTGTGTATTTCCCAGTAAATGCCATCTCAGTCCCCTTTTCTCTCATTATCTTGTATTGTTCAGGTGTTAATTCCTTTTTCCACTGTTCGTCCGTTTTTACAACTTTTTTCATATTAATAGAATACAAGACAACCTTTTAATACTTCCGTAAGTTTATAATAATATGAAGAAAAGAACTAAAGAAATACCCGTAAAGTCATTAAAATACCATCAAGCCATATTTGCAATGGGTTGTTTTTGGTCCCCCGATCTTATCTTTTCCAAAATATCAGGTATAATCTCAACAGTTGTAGGATACACAGGAGGAAAAGACGAATACAAGAGCCCTACATACGAACAAGTCTGCTCTGGCAGAACAGGTCATGCAGAAGCTGTACAGATTACCTTTGACCAAGGGAAAATAAGCTACAAAAAGCTCTTAGATCTCTTTTGGAAAAACCACAATCCTACAACGATTAATAGGCAAGGTCCAGACATAGGCTCGCAGTATCGTTCAGCCATATTCTACATTGATGAAGAGCAGAAATCTGAAGCCCTAGAATCAAAGAAAGAATTCCAAAAAACTCTTGACAAACCCATTGTTACAGAAATAGTAAAAGCCAAGGAATTCTATCCTGCAGAAGAATATCACCAAAGCTATCTTAAAAAACACGGAAAAGAGTCTTGTCATATAAATTACTAATCATTGTTTTTCCGAGTAGTTACAAATAGGAAGGTTTAAGTATTCCCATTCTTGAAAAAATCTATGATGCGCGGAGAAGAACAAAGAAAGGCAGTATATCTTTCAATAGAGAGAGAAATAAACTATATAGAGGGCAAAGTAAACCCAAATACTTTAAGCTATGAAGGCTTAAAGACGATAGTGGACAGATTGGAATCAAATCTGAGAATTTACTGGGCCACGTCGGGAACCCCGCCCAATTCAGAGTTGGATGACAGAATTCTAAATAAGGCAATGTCTATAGTAAAACGCTTTAATCTTCTTAACCAGAGTAATGTTAATTAGAAAGCTCTAAATGCTGCTAATACCAAATTACATTTTAACAGGATAGTAGAGCTATTAAATTTAATTCATTAGAATGAATATGAAGGGGGCTTGCGCCCCCATAAAACAACCAAAGTTTCTAAGCCCATAATCTTAGAGTTCATTGTCCCCCTCCACTTTATTTAGTTAATATACTCAAGTAAAGCCCTTATTAGTCAGTTGCCAAAGATAACTTAAGAACAATCTTCCATAACGTTTAAGAATCAAATCCCCATATCCTCATATGGAAAGACTCTACTTTTTACCACAATGGTTTATCATGTATGGCCTAGGTCTAGAATTGGTATTTGCAATTATAACTTTCCTAGTTGCCCTATACGCCTATAAGGTATACAAACTAACTTCTCAAAAAGAACACAAGTTATTCTCTCTCGGTTTTCTGCTAGTTTCATTCTCATATATTTGCTGGTTTATCCTCAATCTTTTTGCATTGATAGAACTAAATGATAACCTACTAACGCTGGAGATAGGAAACGCTGTAAAATTGATTAATTTAGGAGCATACCTTCATATCCTATTCTCACTTTTAGGATTAATATTCCTAGTTTATACAAGCCTCAAAGTAAAGAGAGCAGGCATATTTGTCTTAATATCCTCCCTAACAATATTTTCAATACTCTTGACCGATAGGAAAGCATTAATGTTTTACTTCTTATCCTCCATATTAGTATTATACCTAGTCGTCCATTATTTTCTGGAATATAGAAAAAAGAGGAATATACGCCTAATTGTAATGTCTTCTGCGTTTTTCTTCCTATTCTTAGGAACTTTCGAATTAATATTTACTTCTAGATACAGCGCAGACTATGTAGTCGGTCATATATTCATCCTAATCTCTTATTTAATTATTCTATTAAACCTAGCCTCAGTCTTTAAAAATGGACAAAAAAAGAAATAGACTGGAAGTTATTCGCGATATACTTTCGGTAATAAACGCTAAGAGCGGTAGAATTAAGCCCACTCATATTTTATATAAATCGAATCTCTCCCATATAATGATGAATCAGTACCTCGAAGAATTGATTCAAAAAAACTTCATAAAAAGAGTAAATCTAAAGAAAGGAAAGAGTTATGAAATAACTGAAAAAGGCAAGGCCTATTTATCGCAATACTCTTTAATTAAGAATTTCACAGAATCATTTGGTTTAGATTAATATTTATATCTCAAATTATTCCTTAATTCATGTACAAAAGAATCCTTATCATTGGTGCAGGTGGAAGTGGTAAAACTACTCTTGGAAAAGAGATAGGAAAAATACTCAATATAAATAGTATAAGCATAGATGATTTAAGATACTCAAAAGATTTTAGCATCAAGTTTCATGACAAGAAAGCAAAAGATAATCTAAAAAGTCTATTAAGAAAAAAGAAGTGGATATTGGATGGAGTTTATGCTGAAAATTACATTTCTCCTGCTTTTAGAAAAGCAGATGTAATTATAGTGTTAAAACCTACTAGGTTAAAATTAATTTATAGAATTCTCAAAAGAGAGATATCTCAAAGAAAGAAGTATCAGGATAAGCCTTTATCAGACTTATTAAAATTATTATATTGGTCTCAAAGATATAAAAATCACAATGAAAAGAAACACCTGCCTTTGGCAGAAAAATACAGGAAGAAGGTAATATTTTTAAGAAATAACCATGAAAAAGATAGTTTTCTTAAGTCTATTAAGATTTCTTAAACTTCTTCTCAATTCTCTCAATCATCCCTTTCTTTAGACCAATAAACACTCCGCCTGCCTTGCCACCAACATAACTATTTTCCCCAGGCTTTATTATTTCATTCAGCTCCCCAAGTTCTATATCAACATGCGTAACAGTTGCCCGACTCTTTCCCTTTAGATGAATATAAACATCCGCCTTCCCAATCTTTATCTTTCCCTCTCCTGGTCCACTCATAAAATTCACTAGATAACAAGGTTTAAAAGTTATACTATTTCTCTTTACATTATAGCGCGGTGGACCAGCTTGGAATGGTCGCCAGGCCCATAACCTGGAGGTCGGTGGTTCAAATCCACCCCGCGCTATCTTTTTTTAAGAACCGTATGGACTTTACGATATGTATCGGATTAGAACTCCCAATTAAGCTAAACCATTTTTCCAGTTGTTCTTTACCACTTATTCTAACTCTTGTTTTTCCTCTTTCATGTTGTTGAATTTTATATTTAAAATTAAATTCGTTCAATATGTCATTTACTTGTTTCTGAGCAGGCGAAGGACATAATCTAATCTCTATTCTAGGATAAATTATCCCGTTATTATTAAAAATAGTTAAGCAACCATCAGTATCGAACAGTCCTTTCAAAACGAGCAAACCTAACTTGCCATTTCTATATTTCTCAGGAATTTCCATTCTTCCCCATTTAGGAGATATTTTTAACCCTACTTCATTCAAAGCATATTGAAGTTTATCCTTTCTATGGGTTGATATATCAACTCCATTTTCTTTTTTCCTATAAATTATTCGCATTTCAGCATTAAGAACTTCACCCATAACATTTTTGACATGCTCGATATAACCTTTATTTCTAGAATCTAGAGTAACCTTCAAAGTGCGATGTATTTTAACTTTTTCTCCTGCCTTTGTGTTATATATTCCAATTGAACCATCCCCTAACATAATCTCAATAAACTCTGCAATCTTCTTATCTTTTTCCATCTTTTAATTAAGGTTAAAGATTATAAATAGAATTGTTTTAACTTTCTAATGGAGAAGAGAATTTTCATTGTACATGGATGGGGAGGAAGTCCAAATGAAATAATGCACAAGTTGCTAAAAGAGAAATTTTCTGCAGAAGGTTTTGAAATCTTTGCTCTTACGATGCCAAATACCAATGAGCCTAAAATTAATGATTGGGTAGAGTTTCTTAAAAATGCTGTTGGAAAAGCAGACGGTAATACTTATTTTATAGGCCACAGTGTTGGATGTCAAACGATTATGAGATACTTAGAGACTTTACAAGAAAATACAAAAGTTGGAAGATGTATTTTTATTGCAGGATGGTTTAATTTAGATAATATGGAAGGCGAGGAAGAAGAGAGAATTGCCAAACCATGGATAGAAAAACCAATTAATCTAAATAAAGTTAAGAAAATAGCAAAAGAGATAACCGTTTTTCTCTCAAGCAACGAATATTATGGCTATATAAAAGAAAATTCAACAATCTTTAGAGAGAAACTTGGAGCCAAAGTAATTATTGAAAAGAGTATGGGTCACTTCACAGATGAAGAGGGAGAAGAAAAGTTATATAAATTCGTTAGTAAAATTAAGCTATAATGACAGAATTAATTATAGGTATAGACGATGCTGGTCGTGGGCCCCTAATAGGAGACATGATTTTAGCAGGTGTCCTCTTAGACAAGAAAGGAGAAGAATCTCTAAAGAAAGAAGGTATAACAGATTCTAAATTAATTTCTCATCCAACCAGAATAAAACTATCTGAAATAATAAAAAAGTCTGTACTATCCTATCATATAACAAGAGCATCTCCTCAAGAAATAGATTTTGCAATAATTGAGGGCAAAAACCTAAACACTTTAGAAGCAAAGAAAATGGCGGAGATAATTAACAAACTAAATACGAAGAAAAGCGAGATAAAAGTAATAGTAGACTGCCCTTCAATAAATATCTCTTCATGGACAAAAACTCTCTTAACTTTTATCGAAAATCCAGAAAATCTTAAAATCAAGTGCGAACATAAAGCAGATTTGAATCACATTTCAGCAGGAGCTGCCTCTATCCTCGCAAAAGTAGAGCGTGAAGAAATCGTATCGAAATTAAAACATCAATATGGAGACTTCGGCTCAGGCTATCCTTCCGACCCAAAAACAAAACAATTTCTTAAAGAACAAGGGCAGAAGTTTAAGGATTCAGGCATCTTCAGAAAATCCTGGGCAACTTGGAAGAAATTATTTCCAGAGAAAGAACAGTCTACACTAAAAGGCTTCTAAATTCTTTCTTCTAAATCTTCAATAAACTTACTAACTTTTTTTGTACATCTTCAAAAAGTTTAATTTCTCCTTGCGAGATATCATTTAAACCATCCCCTGGAGCAGTAAAGAATCTAATCCCTTCAATTTTAGTAGGTTCTCTAAAGGATTTATTATAACTATTAAAGTGGGCCAAAACACAGCCTAAATCTCTATAACTTCCAGAAGGAAAGATACTTCCATTAACCTCTAAACCAGTCGATGTAGGCCAAAGATTTCTATATCGACCACTAAGACCTCTAATTGTTTTACTATCTTTTATTTCATACCTTATATCGAGATTCAATTCTCCTGCAAGATAAAATAACAATTCATTAGTTTCTTGCAGCCCAAGATTTCTACCAAAAGATATATTTGATTTTCTTATAAGTTCTTCCTCGCTCATGTAATTCTGCACTATTTTACGCTATTTAAAATTTGTCGTTCTAAACGTTTATATAATAAACTCTCCATAATAGGCTATGAACAAAAGAGGTCTCTCAGGTATGGTAGTCACACTTCTCCTAATTTTATTGGCAATAGCAGCTTCAATAATTATCTGGTCTTTTATAAAAGTAGCTATTTCAGATCAAAGCGAAATATCTCAAGCTAAATCAAGATTCTTTACAGAAGTCATGATTGTAAACAAAGTAACAATAAACCAGACAAATCCTTCTAATTTAAAAGTTCTAATCACAAGAAAATCAGGTAAAACAGTTTCGACAGGCGGTCAAGAAACTCCAGGCCCAGCAATCCCCCAAGTTGATATGTATTCAGTTATCGATTTATCGGGAAGCATGAAATGCGATCAAACCAATTCATCTTACACGGTAATGTGCAGCGGTTTACCTTGTGAAGGTATCAATCGTTGTGATGAAGGCTATGACAACTGTGTCTTGCCACGCCCAGACCATTGCGGAGGAAGTTGGCTTGCTCCAATAACCAGTATAAGGTCTGCTAACTATAATTTAGTATCTGCAGTTATCACGCCGGAGAATAATAGCCGATTGGGAATGGTAGGATATCATAATTCGGCATTGACAGCGAATTCCATAAGCTTGACAGCAAATAAGACGAGATTAAATGCAACTATAGATACATGGCAGGAATCGGTCTTAATCGGATTTACTTGTATCTGTTGCGGAATAAATAATGCAACTTTTAAATTCCAGACACAATCCTCAGACGACAAAATAAAGATAATGATTGTAATGTCAGATGGTCTAGCAACTAGGACTTGCCCTGCCCAAGGTGCAGTTAGCCCTACCGCAGATGCAATAAAATCTGCATGTGATGCAAATTCAACATTAAAGAATCTTACAATTTACACTGTCGGTCTTGGAAATGGTGTGGACGTAGACACAATGCAGAAGATAGCCTCTTGTGGCAACGGAGAATATTTCCAGGCAAATATAACAAATGTAATAAGCGTATATCAATCAATTACTCAAAAAGTAGCAAATCAAGTCTTTAATTCTATTTCCTCAATTAATTATATTAAAGTTGTATTTTATAATGCTAATGGCACTTTCACTATGAACGTGCCAGATTTGCCAGAAATCCTTGAAACAAAGAGTTACGACTTTAATCTTCCCCCAACATTTACAGGACTAAAGAGAATTGAAATCTATCCAGTAATACTAATAAATAAGAAAGAGATTACAGGCCCAATTATAGGCTCTTGGGATGCTCCTTAATTATTTTTTCTAAACGTTTATATAATAAACTCCTTATTATTGAAAGTGGATAAAATAGTAAAATATGGCCTGATAGTTGTAAGAGATGGAAAATTTCTAATTAATAGGAAATATAATACTAAATTATTTCTAATGCCCGGAGGCAAACCAAAATTAGGGGAGAAAATAGAAGATTGTTTAGTTAGAGAGATTAAAGAAGAGCATCAAGTCGATTTAATAACCAATTCTATAAAATTCTTTGGTGATTTTGAAGATATGGCTGCAAATGAGCCAGATACAATAATATCTATGAAAGTATTCGTAGGAAATATTAATGGTATGCCTCAAGTTAATAGGGAGATTGAAGAACAAAGATGGTTTGGTAAAGAAGATAATTCTGAAATTCTCTCCCCCATAATAAAGAACAAAATATTACCTGCCATAATTAATAAACAAGTTATCTAAATCTTATCTTCATCAAACTTTACTAAAGATTCAGGCTCCCCAAAGGATTCTTCAGGAGGCCCATTAAGAGACTCATTCGGCAATTCATTAAAAGACTCATTAGGCAACTCTCCCAACGACTCGTTTACTGGCTCACTTAAGTTATCATTTAATTTCAAACTCAATATTTTAGAAACACTATCGTGCATACTTACCCCATACAATGCGTTAGAATTCAAGATAATTGCATCATTGTGGGTGATTACAATATACTGCCCAGATTTCATATATTGATTAAGCAAAACAGACAATCTCTCGGAATTCCTCTTGTCCAAAGCCGCATCTATTTCATCAAATACATAGAAATGATAAGGCTTATGCTCCTGAATAGCAAAAAGTAAAGACAGCGCAATCAGGGTCTGTTCTCCCCCAGACAAAGAAGTAACATCAAAATATTTCCCCTTAGCAAGTTTTACAACAATATTAATTCCAGCAGAAAATATGTCCTCTTTATTTTCAACTTCAAGATAGGCATATCCTTTTGTAGAAAGTTTAGAGAAATTATCGGAGAACAATTCATTTATAGCCCTGAATGTTTTGTTGAATGTTCTTGACTTTTTATTATCAATTTCCTCAATTATCTTCATTATATCTTCTTTCTCTTTCCCTATTGTATCTACTTTTTGCTGAACTACATCATATTCTTTTTTAATTTCATCATAAACCTCTAAGGCCTTCATATTAATTGCTCCAATACCTTGCAGAGACTCCTGTGCTTTCTTTAATCTTTCCTCAAGAACATTCATACTTCCTTGTAATAATTCAATTCCTACAAACTCAGACAGCTCCATCTCTAAGGCTTCATGTTCTGCATCAACTTTAGCTTTTCCTATTTTCAGATAGTTTACTTGATCCTCAATCTGCCTGATTTCCTGCTGGCTCTCTGAAAGGCTTATATTCCTTTCCTGTACTAATTTCTGCATTTCATCTCTTGAAGCAAACATTTTCTTAAACTTCTCTTGTAACTCCTTTTCTTTATCCTCCAAATCCTCAAGCCTTTCAGATTTATTTTCTATATTCTCACTTATTTCCCCAATGTCTAATTCAATTTCTTCAAAATCTTTATTGCTTCTTTTTATTATATTTTTCATATTTTCCAGCTCCCTTTCTTTATACAATAAAGTCGTGTCAATATCCTCCTCAGTTCTTGAGGATATTTCTTCAATATCAAGCATCTTCTTCTCGTATTTCTCTTCAATACTTCCAATATCAGAAGACTTTTCTTCCAGTTTCTTTCTTCTATTCTCCAGCTCAATAATTTCGCCCTTCAGTATATTCTCCTCATTAACTGCCCTCTTCAATTGTTCTTTTTTATCCCCTATACTCCTGTGATTTAAAAGTTCAATCTCTACTTTAGAAATCCTGCCAGTTATTTCTTTCACATCGTTAGATATTATTAATTTTTCACCGTGTATTTTCTTTAGTAATTCTAAAGCATCTTCCTTCTCCCTCTTTGCCTTCTCTATCTTATCATCAGAATCCTTGTGAACATGNCCTATGTGCTCNTCTGTTATCTTGCTTTGACATAANGGACATANATCCAAATCATTTACCTTTGCTTTCATCCTATTTGCATTTTCAATCTCTGAATCTTTAACAGAACTAATCTTTTCATTAATCATTTCCTCTTTTGCCAATTCTTCATGTCTCTCCCTTCTAGCACTAAGACTTTCTTTTAAGGTCTGAACAGCCTTAACGCAATCTCCCTCATTTTTGTATTGAATTCCTCCAGTTATATCCTCGATAATTTTTACAAGATTTTCAGAGCCCGCATTAACTCTTGCAATTTGCCTTTCCTTATCTTTTATNCTCTCNCTGAGAGATTGCAANTCATTCTTCATAGTAAGTATCCTCTTTCTCTCATCTCCTATCTCAGCAAGTTCATCTCTCTTTTTCTTCAATTCCTCAGCCTTCTTTGCCATTTTCGGGGACTTGTCTCTAAGTTCCACTATTTCCCGCTCAATATCCGGAATAGATTTCCCCATTTCCTTTATCCTATGCTCTATCTCTCCTTTCCTATTCTCATAACTCTCTTTTCTTACCCTCGAACCCTCCAACTCTGCTTTTAAATTTGCAATTTCGTTATGCAAACTATCTTGTTCCATTCCTGTAGATTTCTGTATATGTTTATTTATTTCATTAATCTTATCAGCTAATTCATTAATAGAATTCTGCATTTCCTCTATTTTTCCCCTTAAGTCTCTTTTGATAATTTCTTTTTCTTCAATTCCTTTGATTATATTTCCTAACTCTTTTTTCTTATCCTCTAATCTCCTATTAAATATAGAAGCCTTAGCCCTCTTAACAGTATTCTCAGAGTCCTTGTATCTTTGCGCCTGATTCTTTTCTTTTTCTAAATTTCTTAGATAAGTAGTCCTCTCCCTTAATATTGTAGAAATCTCCTTCAGTCTTTCTTCTGTCTTCTCAAGTTCATGCATTGATTTTTCTTTCCTCGACTCGTAAATAGATATCCCTGCAACTTCCTCAATTATCTTTCTCCTATCGTCAGGATGCATTCTAATAATACTCTGAATTTGTCCTTGCATTATTAAATTAAAACCGTGAGGGTCAATCCCTGCCTGAGCAAGCATTTCTATCACTTCTGTTCTTGTCTTTGTTTCCTCATTTATCTTGTATATGCTTTGCCCATTACTCCTAACAATCCTCTTTAAGTTAACTTCATCACTGTCCAAAGCAAAAGCCTTATCCATATTATCAAAAACAAGTTCCACACTGGCCTCTTTTGCGGGCCTAATGTATTTAGAGCCCATAAATATTAAGTTCCTAGCCTTTGCAGCCCTCATTGACTTTATAGATAATCTTCCAAGAACGAAGCATAGGGCTTCCATTATGTTGGAGTTATGAACGAAAATATTGTTTGCAATGAAGTTATGATTATCTTCAATAGTAAGGTCATAAACATAATCTGCCTTTTCGAGTTTTTCAATCGCAACTATTTCATCCCAAAAAATGTCTGAGCGAGCAATACATTTCAATAAATTAATTAATTCAACAGCTCTTTTTATTCTATAGTTTAGAACATTCCTGATAAAGTTATAAAATCTCTTTAAATTTTCTTGCCTAGGTTTGAATAAAGATCTAGCCCATTGATTTCTTATGATTGTAGGATGCAGACCTATTTGCAAAGAACATTCTCGGCTAGAAATATGAAGTTCATCCATAATATTTATCAAATATAAATGGTTAATAGAGATATTATCATGCAAGGAGGATATACTTTCAATCTTATCCTCAAAAATTCCCATCAATCTTTCTAACCCCTCTCTTGTAGGAAGGCATCTATTCTCAATATATGCAGATAAAGTAGGGTATTGACCCCTCATTTTTTTCAATTTTATCCCTAAAACATTAGATATTTCTTTTACATATTTATTTATCTCTTGAGGAAGTAAGTCAGTGTTTGGGTTAGTGGCTCTTAATTTAGATAGTTGTAAAATAACATTCTCTCTTTTATGATTGCATATAATGGGAATATAATCATAAAATTTTTTAATATTTTGATTTCCATATATATACAAATAATAGTAGTCTCTCTTTATCTTCTTAATAGTGTTGCTGGCAAAGCAGACTCTTCTTTTAATTTTTGATAATATCCCGAATCTTAAAAGCAGTCCTTGAATCTGGTGCGCTAAATCCTTATTTTTAGTGCAAAACTCTATTATCCCTATATCTTTTCTTACACTTCCATCTGTGTCAAATAGACCAGCAAGAAGATTACCAACTGTTTCTTTATCAGAACTTAATATCTCGGAAGGTATTTTCTTAATTGAGGAGGTTATAGGGCCGTTAAATCCTAATTTTAGCAAATCTCTAATTTTTTTAACAAAATTCTTATCTCTAACGTACAGCCGAGTAGCATTTTTATCAAGTCTTTCTCTTATTTCACATTTAAATAAGGTGTTTATTATAGATTTGTAGTCCTCAATAATTTCTTTATCATTATTTACAAACTCTATTCTATCTTTGGCAACATACCCATCACCAATAATATATCCAATCAACCTAGCAAATTCTTTATTAAATGCTTCTTTAGGTTCTATGTTTATAGTTCTTGGAGTAGCTATTAAGCTTCCTTCTTTTAAATCCCTAATTAACATGCTTTTAATCTCCCCATCATTAAATGACATTACGGGATGACAACCAGTAGCTTTCACTTCTTTTCCAGATCTTGTTTTAATCTTGTATAGTATCTCTCCATCCCTTTTTATGAGTTTAGACACCCTCTTTTTCTCAATCTTCATAGTCTCTTTATTTAAAGATAAAATCTCTATTAAATCATCTCCATCTGTATAGATTCCATCATCCAGCTCTTTAACAAAATTACTTCCTTTAAGTTGTTCTTCTACAAGCTTTCCTATTTCTATTTCTTGCCCATTAGCTAGAGTTACCAAAGTATCATAACTACATGACTTTCCACTCCCATTTGGACCCACAAAAACATTAATTCCCCTATCAAACACAACCTCTGTCCTCTTAGCAAAACTCTTAAATCCCTGCACAACCATCTTTTTGATGTAGGCCATACCCTTCAGTATTTATGGGGATATATAAAACTTCAGCTTAACCTTTGCCAACCCTTAATTTATCTTTCAATTACTCAAGTTCCTTTCCAATTTGTATTGATGTTCTTCAGATTCTCTTTTAGTTTTATTTAAACCATGAAGACCATATATCATTGAGCCAAAAAGTCCTAAAAAGGATAAAACTGCTCCTGCAATAGACCACTTGGACACATTATCCTCAATTTTTTCATATTCTTTGAATTCTTTACTATCTCTAAATTTTTTTTGATCGCCCTTAACTAACTTAATGGACTCTTCAAGAGGACCATAGTATGTTTTATTATTTCTTAATTCTTCAAGATAAGGTACAATATTCTCCGGCCGATAACTTAGACCCTCTATTTTCTCTTGAAGATTTTTTAAGGTATCTCTCGAATATTCCATGCTTGTTAATGTTAAGTTAATCGCTCTATCTTTTTCGATTATTTCTGTGTAAGGTTCCCTCATTTTATATGCCAAGCCGACAGATACCAAACTAGGGGCAAGAGAGGCCACAGCTAAAATAGCAAACCTCGCTAAGACATTTCCTGAACTTCTCCTTCTATATTCTCTGGCATCTTCTAATTCCATAATTTCCCAAGATTCTCTTTCTTTTTAAACATTTATCCTAGTTTTCACTACAATCTGATAATAATAAAATCAAGAAGTCTTTTGCGTTTCACCATGCCTTTTAAGGCATGGTTTGTTTGAGACTTCTGGATACTCAAGATTCTCACGCACTAAAGTGCGTGGTTTTCAAGAATCTTGATATAAAATAAGAAAAAGTAAAGTAAAAAATAAAAAAAATTAAGTAAGCTTAGTAATAGCTTTCTCCGAATTCTTCTGTCTTAACAGGTTTCCTTGTAAGGAGAACTATCAACACAATCAAAAGTACAACAAAGATAACTGCAAGAACAACTGTCAATAAAACAGCTGAATTTCCTGCTGAGCTAATCCCTGAAGTTCCTTCAACGCTCGCTGTAAAGCTTTCGCTTCCAACAAGCTGAGAGCCAGAGTGAACGTTTACTGTGAAAACTTGTGTTCCTTCTTTAGCAGAAGTTGCACTTATTTTTACAGTCTTGCTCGCGCCTGCTGATAAAGCAACAACTGGCTCGCTAACTGTTACAGTTAGGCCACTTGGTGATTCAACTGCAAGTTGGAACACTTTCAACTGATTGCCTGAGTTAACTAAGACTAGATCGTAGTCTGCAGTTTCCCCAACCTTGAAAGTTTTACTTTGGATAGGAGCAACCACCATTGTGTTTGCTTCTGAACCCGCAATAACAACTTTTCTGGTTATAGTGCTTTCAGTATCGCCATTGAATGCTTTGACTTCAACAACATAGACTCCTGCAGGAGCATTTGAAGGTATTCTTAAGAATAGTCTTCTCTCCGCAGAATCTTGGTTGCTTAATCTGTCCCCATTAAGCGTTCTATCGTTCGCTTCAAATGGGTTGCTTGAGAATGGCTCATCAATTGAAGATAAGTCAGCAAAATATGCTCTATCTCCAATTCCAAGTGCAGGAATACTTGCTTCAACAAATGTGTCTTCAGCAAATTGTCTTCCTCTATTCTTCAAAACTACGTCAAGAGGTACAATATCTCCAGCGCTTACTTGGCCAGGCATATTTACATCAAGAACCTCAACAATGTAAGATTCTCTCTCAAGAGTCAACGGTGCAGATGTATCAACAATTGTTCCATCAGTTCTGCTTTCGACTGCAACATTTAAAGCAAGAAATTCATCAAGTTCCTTCAAGTTTGCAGGAACTTTAAATGCAACTGTTCTGCTATATGTGTTACCGCCAATTGCGTCAAATCTTTCAGAAACAGATGTTAAATCTGTATCGCCAGCAATCCAGGCTTTCACTCTGACATCCTGTGCGTTTGTACCTGAGGCTAAGCTAAAGGTAATTTTAACCGGAATTGTTTGTCCAGCAAAAATAACCTGTGGAGTTGTTGCGCCAAGCATATCAACACCATTAACCTCGAGGTCACTTATAGTTCCAGATATAGCGCTAACGCTTGCAATAAAAGCTATTGCAACCGCTAATATAGCTACAAGGGAAACCAAAAACTTTTTGGATGTCATTGTTTTGT
>C687J35174_10007286_pt1 | contig 14251 bp, 11 predicted proteins | sample RifCSPhighO2_01_FD_35174 | JGI IMG/M metagenome (IMG submission 35174) | reverse complement strand
GACGAGAAAAAAGAATATCTGGCCGAATTTAATATAAAGGAAAGCGGATTGGATGCTCTGATTAAAAAGAGCTATCATACTCTCGGCTTGCTGACATTCTTGACTACCGGCGAAGACGAAACCCGGGCCTGGACAGCCCGAATCGGAGACCTGATTCCCAAGGCCGCCCGAGCTATTCATACTGATTTTGAAAAATTATTCATACGGGCCGATGTAATCAACTGGAAAACTCTTCTGGAAATCGGTGGCTGGATTGATGCCAAATCGAAAGGCATGATTAAAACGGTGGGCCGCGACTACGTCATCCAAGAAGGAGACGTCGTGGAGATTAAGATTTAAGAGCGAAAATGTTGACAGATAAATTAAATAGTGATAATATCCAGCAGATTAAATAAAGATTGCTTTGAATTCGCAGAGCACCCATTAGTCCGCTTCCGGCGCACTATCGGCGAAATCAAATTCAATCTAACGCATGGCGGACAGAAGCCACAATTATGAACTCGCGTATCACATCAATCCCGACACGGATGAAGCGAGTTTAACAGCGGCCAGACAACATTTGGAGAGAGATTTAAACGGCATTGGCGCTGTAATTACGTTCACGAAAGAACCCGAGAAGACTCGCCTTTCGTATCCGATTGGACATTCCCAGTCCAGCTTCTTTGGATATTTCAATTTCACTCTCCAAAACGGCGAAGGTCTCAATTCCCTCGACGGCCAGATAAAACTCATGCCGGAAGTGATGAGATATCTGATTTTGAAGCTCCCATCCGATGCCGCCAAAAGGAAAGCCCAATCCCGACAATACCGGCCCCACGACAGATTGGATAAAAAACCGGTGCCCAAGGCGACGGAGCAGGAAACAAAAGAAATGGAAAAACAACTTGAAGATGTTATCGAAAAGTTGTAGAACTAAGTAGAACTAAACTGTATAAAATATTAACGTAGCCGACTTGGCCAAGTTCGAGGCAAAGTCGAGCAATGCGAGGAACCATATATATGATATGGTGACGAGCAAGCGAAAACTTTAACGAAGAAATTGGCCAAGAGCGTACTGCTTAGTCGAGCGAAGCGAGACAGCAGAGCGATCGGCAAGTTAAAATATGAATTTAAATAANGTATATATNATCGGAAGATTAACCCAAGACCCGGAAACAAGAGCCACGCCGGCCGGACAAAGCGTNACCACGCTTAGATTAGCAACAAATAGAACATGGAACGATGCCAGTGGCCAGAGGAAGGAAAGCGTCGAATATCATACCGTCATCGCCTGGCAAAGACTCGGTGAGATTGCCGCCAAATATTTGAGAAAAGGTGGGTTAGTTTTAATTGAAGGNCGCATTCAAACCCGAAGCTGGACGGGAAACGATAATGTTAAAAGATATTTTACCGAAATCATCGCCGAAAATCTGCAGCTTGGGCCAAGACCGGCCGGATACAGCCAAGAACCCATCAGCGACATTAAGCCGAAACAATCATTCAACAGCGCGCCGGATAAGCCTCAAGAACCGGAAATACCGATAATAAACGCCGATGAGCCGGTCAACCCGCCAATGATGGTCGAGGAAGATGAAACAAAAATAAAAGAAGAAGATTTGCCTTTTTAATATATGGAATGCCATTTTTGCCAAGAAGGAATAAATCATGTCGATTACAAAGATACAAGATTCTTAAGGAAGTTTGTTACTTCCCAGTTTAAGATTGCATCCAGCAAGAGGAACAGATTGTGCGACAAGCATCAGAGAAAACTGGCCAACGCGGTTAAACTCGCAAGATACATGGCTCTCATGCCATTTACCAGAAATCAGACCGTTAAATAAACAAAAATCGCCCTTCGACAAAGCTCGGGGCGGTTTTTATTTATTCTAAAAATTATTGGGCCAGTGCGGCCAGCCGAATCTTGTCGACAATTTCTTTTTCAATCTTGGGATTTTCTTTCAAAAACTGCCTTGATCCTTCAATTCCTTGCCCTAATTTATGGCTTCCGTAGTTATACCAGCTTCCGGCCTTGGTTAAGACCGCGTACTGAACACCTGAATTTACAACATCGGAATATCTGGAAATGCCCTCATTGTACAAGATATCAAATTCACACGTTCTGAACGGCGGCGCTACTTTATTTTTTACAATCTTAACCTTTACCCTGTTTCCGACAATTTTTTCCGACGCCTGAATCTGGGCCGCCCGTCGAATTTCGATTCTAATGGAAGAATAGAATTTAAGCGCCATCCCGCCGGTCGTTGTTTCCGGATTTCCAAACATCACACCGATTTTCATGCGCAGCTGATTTATAAAAATAACTGTGGTCTTGGTCTTGGCGACTATAGCTGTGAGTTTTCGCAAGGCATGAGACATCAGGCGAGCCTGCAGACCGACATGCTGCTGATCCATTTCCCCCTCAATTTCAGCTCTTGGCGTCAAAGCCGCCACGGAGTCGATAACGACAACGTCGACACTACCGGACTTAACCAAACTTTCCAATATATCCAGCGCCTGCTCTCCGGTGTCGGGCTGGGAAATCAGAAGATCCTCAATTTTGACCCCTATCTTCTTGGCATAATCGGGATCAAGCGCGTGTTCCGCGTCTATATACGCTGCCACGCCGCCCATCTTTTGGGCTTCAGCCACAATATGCAGACAAAGCGTTGTTTTGCCCGAACTCTCCGGTCCGTATACTTCCACGACTCTCCCCCTCGGTATTCCACCGACGCCCAAAGCAAGATCCAAGGAAATTGATCCGGTGGGTATGACATCCACATCAACCTTTCCCACATCCCCAAGTCTCATAATCGAACCCTCCCCGTATTTTTCCTGGAGCTGTTTCACTGTCAGTTCGACTTGTTTTGATTTGGAATCACTGGTTCCGTTTCCGGACGTTTGAGATTTTTTTGCCATGGGCCTAGTTTACAAAACGTAATTTAAAAAGCAAGGCGGCGCTACTTATTTTCTTTTTCAAGATCATCGGAATTGGGAACCGGGGAATTTATCGTTGCCGAGGCTGTCTCCGGGACCATTTCATCGGGTTCCGAATATGGTTCAATTTCAGGCAAGCTATCGGCTATGCCGGCCGGTTTCAAATACACTTCCCTCGGCTTTGCTCCGTCGCCAGGCCCAATGACGCCGTTTTCTTCAAGTATGTCCAGCAATCGCGCGGCGCGAGCGTAACCGACGCGTAAACGTCTTTGCAGCAATGATGCCGAGGCTTTGCCTGCCAGAATAACAACATCCTTCGCTTCTTTGTACATATCGTCATCAGCATCTTCATCCTCATTTGCAAATCTTCCGCCCGACGGAACACCGGCATCAAAATCAATTGATAGTCCGGTTTCTTCCTGCATTTGAGCTTTCTCGGCTTGAGTCGCGAGGAATTTGACGACATCTTTAACTTCTTTTTCCGATACCAGAGGGCTTTGCAATCTTCTGGGTTTAGATGAGTCGCCGGACAGGAAAAGCATGTCGCCTTTGCCCAAAAGTTTTTCCGCTCCGGCCATGTCTAATATCGTTCTTGAATCAATCTGGCTGGCAACTTGCAGCCCTATACGAGATGTGATGTTGGCTTTAATGAGGCCGGTTATCACCTCGACGGAAGGCCTTTGCGTGGAGACTATCAGGTGGATGCCGACGGCCCGAGACATCTGGGCCAGACGCACAATCGCCGCCTCCACATCCCGGCCGTATGAAGCCATCAAGTCCGCCAACTCGTCTATAACCACTATAATATACGGCATAACAGGTTCTTTTGATTCAGCCATATGCGTATTGTACGACATGATATCTCTAGATCCCCCTTTTAACAGCTGCTCGTAACGATGCTCCATTTCGTTAACCGTCCATTTTAAAGCTCCCAGAACTTTTTTGTTGTCGGTAATAACCGGCGTTATCAAATGGGGAATTCCGTTATACAAAGAAAGCTCGACTCGCTTCGGATCGATTAATATCAGCTTGAGCATTTCCGGAGAATGTTTGTACAGCATCGAAAGCAGAATCGTGTTTATCATCACCGATTTGCCCGTCCCGGTGGCACCGGCAATTAAGAGGTGGGGCATTTTATCCAATCCCGCGAATACGGGAGAACCGGAAACATCCCGGCCCAAGGCTAAGGGTAGGAAATATTTAGACTTGCCGAAATCTTCTTCTTCGAGAAGATTTCTCAATCCGATTATGGCCACTTTTCTGTTAGGCACTTCAATGCCGACAAGGGCTTTGCCTGGAATCGGCGCTTCAATACGAATTGGATGAGAGGCCAAGGCCAAAGAAAGATCGGAATTTAGGGCCGTTATTCGGGAAAGCTTTACCCCGACGGCCGGCCGCATCGTGAACTGGGTTACAGTCGGGCCGATGGCCACCTCCCCCATCTCGACGTCAATGCCAAAATTCTGAAGAGTTCTTTTTATTACCAGGGCGTTGGCGTTTATGTCCCCCGTCGTCGCCGTTTCCTGATCGTCATTTACCAAATTCAAAGGCGGCAATATCCATTTGCCATGTTTTAAATTCTTGATAACAAATTCTCCGCTATCGGTTTTAATCGGTACGGCGGCGGGAACCGATTTGGCGGAAGTTTCCCTTTTATCTGACACTATTTCATTGTTCCTCTTCACAACCATAGCCTCCATCGGCTTGTCCTTCTCTAGTTCCTCTTTTTTGCCCCATATCAAATTCGGAATTGAAATATCCAGAGAAACCAGAACCGATACGGCCAAAGCCGCCACAAGTATTATTATCGCCGCCGTAAACCCGACTGACGTTAAAAGAGGCAGACCCAGTATCGCTCCGAGATATCCGCCTTGAATGATTCGGCGTGAAAAATCTCCGTTTCCGAATATGTAAAGAATGGCCAGGAAAGCCAGAGTAAACAACGTGGTACCGAATACGGCGCTGAAATATATTCTTCTTGTTACTGATTTAAAGAATGAGAAGCCCAGAAGAAGAAAAGCTATCGGAATTATGAAAAAGCCCCAACCGAAAAGCATGCGGGCGAATAGGTTAAAAATATCTCCGGCCCGGCCGGCTCGGCCCAGGAACGAGAGAACCGTGAGGACGGAGAATATAAAACTGGCTATGCCCCAAATGCTGTTTTTGGTTTCCTGCGATATGTCGAATTTCGGCTTTTTTTCGTAATCTCTTTTATCAAACCTGTCTCGACTTTTTTTGTGTCTACCCATGGATTAATTATCTGAAATATTCAACAAAATAGCAACTTGACGGACTTTAGAAATAAAAAAGGAGCGATTGTTTGAACCGCTCCGTGTCAGATGACTCGTTTAAGCACCACTTCCTCGAAGTTATCGCTGCAAAAAATGCAGCCCTGAACTTCGAAGTACTTTTTTTGAAAATCCTCTGGCCTCGGCACGCCGGCCCTTTTTGAAAGTTCCGCCGCGCCATCAGTGTTCACGCCTTGAATTTCGCCACAACCCGCGCAGTAAACATTGGCAACCTCAGATGGAAATTCCGAGTCTGGGCCACTAAGAAGTCTGACAAGCTCTCCATGAGACGGCGTGTGGCCGCCCGATTTCTTGGGCCCTGTGATATTTCCGAAAAGCTTTCGGTTGTTGGTTTCGTCAGCCATGATGGCTTCCTTTCCGTGACGGAATTCCCTGTCTTTGAAATTCCAGCACTACTTGCTCTGACATATCATTAGCATAACTCAAAAACTCTGTTTCGTCAACAGCGCTCGAAAGCCCTTCAATAGGGACGTGAAAAATTATATCCGATCTGGTTTTGTCTTTTTCGGGCCTTGAGGTTAAATCAACGGTGACCAAAATATTAACGCCCCTAAATTTGATCTCAAACCAGCCATCAACTTGATGAAATTGATCCAAGGGCGAGTCAACTGCCGTATAAAACCTGACAATTTTCTGATCGACACCTAATAAAATGCAGACGCGGGACCGGACATGGTGGGCAAATTCTCTTTGTGGATTTGTGGGGCTCGAAGGTTGGTGTTTTTTAATAATATCAAGACACCTTAACTTGTCAGCGTAAGAATAATCGGGAAATAATTCTTTTGTTTCACGTTCATACAGACTTTTCCCGAACAGTTCTTGCTCAACTATTTTTCCGGTCATTCCGGATTTTTCATAGGATCTCCTCATTGGAATCATTAAACATCAAAATAAAATCAATTACAAATAAAAAAGGAGCGTCGGTGACGCTCCAGGGAGTTTGTTTGGGGGTTGGTTCAGGCTGTATCCCCCGGGTCGGCAAACCCTTAGCCGTGTGAGCCGAGACTCCCGCTCGACGACTGGTCTATATCTTCATCTACAAATACCTTTCCCAAGGAAGGCGGCGGCTATGGCCGACGCCGTGGTTTACGGGCCCCGCCAAACGCGGGGCGTTTCAAACTACTACGCCGCGCGGCGGATGGCCGGCGCCTTGCTCGCGGATGACCGGATGCTGATCGTCGTCGGCACGACGTACGTCTGCGCGACTTCTCGTCGCGTCACGACGTCGCCGCTCTTGACCTCGCACAGGCGCGGCGCGCCGATGAGCACCCGGTCGTAGAAGCCCGTCGCGTGATTCGCGACGAGCGCGCCCAGCCGGGCGAACGACACCCTCTTGGCGCCATCTGCCACGACCTCGACCCGCACCCTCCCGAACGAATCCGGCTTCTCGTCCATCAATCGTATCATCTGCGGCTCCTTGAATATGCAGTATATCTATATTATAGCACACTCTATGGCCCTCTGTCAATAGCCAATTTTGACACTAAAAAAGAGGGTGCCCGACCGCGTTGGTCAAGCACCCTCGCAAAGAACTAAATCTATCTGCTACTTAAGATGACCGACGATGGTCATCAGGAGATCAGCGAACTCATCAAGGCACTCCTGCATCGATGTGTAGAGGAGCTCCACCGGATAGATGTCCGGCGTGCCATGCACTCCAACCAAGAGATGGACCACGATGATACCTCGAGCAACAAGCTGGCGCGAAAGCCGTTTGACCATTTCGATGTCATCCGGACCGTCATCGCACAGCACGATCAGAACTTTTCGTCGCTTGCGTGAATGAGCCAACTCCTTGCCCACCACATTGAGCATATGGGTATCGGAGTTGCCGTTGTGGCCTTCAGCTCGGACGAACGCAGAGCTTTGACTGACCGGGCCGTAATCACAGATCTCGTCGCTGTTAAAGCTCCAGATCCGACCTTCACAGGCCGGATGGATTGCCAGAATCGCCTCTGAAAAGACGGTTGCAATCCCCTTCGCGATTGCGATCTTCTTGTTGGCCATTGAACCGCTGGCGTCGATTGCCAGATGTATTTCGGCATCAATGTCCCGCTCGACCACGGTTTCCATGTAGTAGCCCGAGAGGCCGGTTGCGATGCGAGCGCTCTCTGAAAGATCGAGATCGCCTTCATCACGGCCGTACAGCTCGAACTCTGATGGATTACCCAGTTGTTTCAGTCGCTTCTTCAGCCCGTCCACGTACTGCTGGAGCGGACCGAGGAATTGCTGATACAGCCCGCGACAATCAGCGTCCGGGAGAACTTTTCGGACCGGAACACGATCTTCCAAACCAACGGATAACGGACCGGGCCAAACAACCCCGACCGCTTTGAGCTGATTCAACAGCTGCCGTAGGCCGCCTTGCCGGAGCGAAGCCACGTACCTGGCCATCACCTTCTTCAAAGCTCGATCGAGCTTTGGATCCAGTGAATGACCGGGCACATTGCATTCGATTCCCGCCATGAGGCCGTACAACCGCGTGAATTTCTGTTCGGCGTCCTCTTTTTCCTTCTCCGGCAAATCGCCTAAGATTTCCTGGACCCGTTTGGCAATCCAGAGAAGCTCTTGCGGCGAAGCCTTGCGAAGTCGATTCTGCCGAACATAGCGCATCGCTCGAGCCGTCGATTTGAAACGCGGCGTCCGGTGCCACTTGGCGGCGAGGAAGAAATCCTCATAGGGATCACGCGGCCGAATGTGCCGCAAGAATCCTTCGAAGTTCTCTTCACTCATGTTGCCTTTGAATCGGGCATAGCGCTTGCGCTGGCCCATGGTGCAGATATATAGAAGCCGCTTACGCAGCGTCTCGGCGAATCCCGGCGCATCATCGGCCAACAACATGTCGTCCTTTCGGTCGAGGATGATGTTGGTCAAATCGCGCAGAACCTGTCCGCCTTCTTCGTCTGCCCGTCGGAGTAGCCACTGGCCGTACCCCGAATATCGGATGTGTCCGGTTTCGTGATAGGCCGTGCCGTAGCCGATGTCCCGCCGTCCTTCGAGGAACGGCTGGGGTGCAATTCGGACCTCGGCGATGCAATCGGTCGAGGCCGTTTGGACACTGGGATCCCAGACAAGCCGGAACGGCCGACTGATGAGCATACCCATGTCGTTGCAGAGGTGGGGCAATTCACGTTCCAGGATTCGTGCCGCTTCTTCGTCAGGCGTTGAACTCTCAAAGAGGTCATCGCCTGTTTCCCGCATGTTGTGTAGCGGAATTACGTTGGCCATAGGCCTCCTTGTTGAGAAAATTGTTAAGGTGAGCTCGCTGAAACAGCGAGCAACCCTCCTTCGCCAAAGCTACAGAGGACAAGGGGGTTTCGACTGAGAGGGTTGCAGCTGAAGTTGTTGCAGGTTCCGTGCCGGAAACGTAGTGGTCTCGCTCTTGCGAGAGCTGGCACGGAACATGCCTTGCGTAAGCAAGACCCTTCAAGCAATCTCTCCGGACCGCGGTCTCACTGATCTTGAATCAAAATCAGTTCAAACGACCACGCAGTGCGTGAAACGGTGGAATACCGATCCTGCACAGCTGTGCGCTCTGATACAGAGCCAGTCAAGGAAACACCCTTTCCAAAAATTTTTCTAAAAAATACTTGGAAAGGGTGGGGACGCATGAATCACACGTCCCCGAGTAATGCGTATGGATAGAAGCGATACAAGTGACAAGGTCCGTAAGGACCGGCACCGTTACGGAGGGCGAAGCCCCGAAGCTCCCCGGAGGGAGTCCGTAACGGTGTGTCACTTGTCGGCTACCGCGCCGAGCCCTGGCAAGGTCTGTGGACCAAGGCCGTACTATTACCAGATCGGTAATAGTCGGAAGCCCCGCGTAAAGCGAACGCTGGTCGCATTTAGCCGATTTAAACCAAAGATCTTCTCGGCTGACAAGCAAACGCACTACATTTCACGAGCCGCGACCTGGATCAGGTCTTTGGCCTGAGCCACGCCGCGCATCCGCAACGCCGAATAGGCCTTCGCCATTTCAGTGTTCGGTTGCGCCACCTCGCCTCGCGGATCGAGCGCGAGTTCTCCCTCATACCAGCCCAGGAACCCCTTGATGATTGCCGTCTTGAGGTCCAGGCCGTGATTCAGGAGCCGCGCCACATTCCGACAAGCCCGGTAACTGGGCGCGAACGAGATCTGTCCGCCGGTCGCTGATTCGCGCAACGCCTGAGCGACCTTCACGACTGCCAACGCCTGCTGTTCGAGGACTTTCGTCTCGCGCACCAGTTTTGTCACTTCGTAGTCGACAGGCATCGGCCGGACTTTCACCGGCGCAAACCGATCCTTCAGTGCCTCGTCCAGACCATGAACGCCGAGATATTCAGCGCCCATGTTCATGGTCCCGACAACGTGAAGGTTCGGCGGCAGCTTGATCGTCTTCGATCCTTCGGTCGTGACCACCGTCACCTGTCGCGTGTCATCGAAAAGTCCGTGAAGACTCTCGTTGACCTTGGCATGGACGCGGTTGATCTCGTCGAGGATGACCAGGAAATGGGTATCCAGGCCGCTCTCGAGCGCGATCTGGGCCCGCTCGATGTAATCGAGTAGTCCCGACCGGACGAACAGCGTCGAACCTTGGTGAGCGGCGTCGGTGCCGAAGAGGTCGGTCGTCCGCTTGATCGTGTAGACGTCGACCTTGTACGGATCCTGCCAGCCGAGGGTGCGCGCGATGACGAACCCGAGGCTTGTCTTGCCGCTGCCCTTGGGTCCGATCAGGATGATGTCGGTGCCGCTGTGCAGCCATGTGAGAATACACTTCAGATCAACCGGATCAATCCAATGATCCGGCAGTTCAGCTATCTTCTCCCAGGCTTTCAGCTGCTGCACCTTGGCCACGAGCCGGACGGTGGCAATCTTTTGCCGTTTGCCCTTGACGCTGGAAGTATTGACCAGCTCGACCTGCCAGATATCGCCATCGGAGATGGCGATCGTCGGTGGCTGATCGAGCACGATCTTGTAGCCAACCATCGTCTGGTCGACAAACTTCCACGTCAGGCCATCGCCATTGTGGGCGCGAATGAGAAGTAAGTCGGCCATGCGATGCGTGCCTCCATACACAATATTGAAAAGAACCACTCCGTGTTCTGAACCCGACACCATTGTCAGGACCAGAACGAGAGTGGGCAGTGGTACACTGCCCGGTATCCATTTTGGATAGAGACGAAACGGAGTGACAAGGTGCATTAGCACCGGTCGAGCGTAACCGAGGGCGAAGCCCGGTCCGTCTTTTGGACGGTTACGCTCGATGTCACCCGTCCGTACAAAGTGCGGGTCCTCGCATTTGCTATGGACCAAGATCTACCGATTTTGGAACAAAACCGGTCACAGATCTCGCCGGAGCGAAACGACGGTTAGATACAACCCGACGATCCGCGCCGATTGTCAAGCAAAATGGATACTTCCGTTTGGATAGAAGCCTTTACACGGCTCACAAGGCGTTCTTTGCCGGTCGGCGTGACGAGGGCGTTCTTTGCCCGGTATCCGTCACGAGGCGAAGCCGGTCCCCGTGAGAAGGGTGAAACCCGGTCCCGAAGGGATCTCACGGGGACGTGACGGATACGTCACGCTGATGTGAGCTGGGACTCACAGCGAATGCTGTGAGTGGTTAGGCGCAGGCTATGGACCACTGCCTAACTTATTCTGAATCAGAATAAGTGTACCGGCAGCCGAACGGTGATGGTAGATACCACACCGGCTCGCTCGCACACAGCAAGCGTAGCATGGTCAAGCAAACGGAAAAAAATGTAAAGAACCCTTTATTCCAAGTCCTACAATGTAAGGCTCGGAAAGAGAGTGGCGAGTGAAACACTCGCCTTCTTCACGTTGGATTGATGCCTCTGGAATTTCCGAATTTTCTGAAATTCTGAAAAGGCGTCTGCGCCGATTCCCGTAGGGATTTCAGAATTTCAGAGGGCTGAAAGCCCGTAAAATTCGGAAATTATCCGTCCCGGGGTACGGCATCCGCTCTGGACCGCTGCCTTGGTTTTCTTGATGCAAGGAAACCTCAACGGCAACGCTTATGCGTAGTGCGGTAGTTTACCAACACTTGCGAACAAGCGCGGTCAAGCAAAGTGAAGAAATTGTTCAGTCTGGATAGAGGCCTGGGATTTCAACTGTAAATCAACTGGCCGAAGGCGAAAATTCAACACGCACTTTGGGTTGAATTCAGTTGATTTCAGTTGGAATCAGTTGACCCAAAGGGTCAACGGGTCCGGCTCACTCTTGGGACCGCTGCCTCGCTTTCTCCGGAACAGAGGAAGTTCTGCGGCAGCCGTATGGCCGTGCAGTGATGAACCACACCGCTCCATACGCACACTATGGGTTAGTGCGATCAAGCAGACTAAAGAAAATTGTCCGGTTTGGATAGAAGTCTGGTCGTCACGAGTCCGTTACGAGGCGGAGCCGGACCCCGTAACGAAGGCGGAGCCGGTGGCGTCACGAGGGCAAAGCCCGTCCCCGAAGGGGCGTGACGGCATCGTTACGGGGTCGTAACGGACTCGTAACGAGCGGGGCTTGGCCGAGACTAATGACCACGGATCTCGCTGTTTCTGAAACAGAAACAGTTCAAGCAATCCGCACATGCTGCTGTGGTGATTACCATCGCACACATGGTCAAGCAAACCGGAACGATTTGGAAAGAACTCTTTTTCTGCACCCCATTATTGAGATCCAGAAAAAGAGCGATGAGCGAGTTGGAACAACTCGCTCATCTGAATCAGTTTTGATTGAACACTGGAGGTGTCTCGCCGTGAGATGTCAAAGGGCGAAGCCCGGTCGTGTTCTTTACGATTGACACTCTCACGGCGAGACAGATGGCGTAGCCATCCCGAAGGCCGTAAGAGGTGGCAATCCCTAAGGACCGCGGTCTCACCGACCTTGGTTCAAAGTCGGTTCAAACGACCGGCACAGAGCAAACGGCTATACCGCTTGTACCAATGCACAGCAGTCAAGAAAACTGATTCAATTTTTTATTAAAGGAACCTATTTTCTGGGCCGTAGCACTAATAGCTACGAAACAGAAAAAAGGTGAGAAGCAGGGAACCCGCTTCTCACAGAATCAGTTTTGATAGATTCATCCGAAGGCGAGTGTCAGTTAGGGCGAAGCCCGACCCGCGTCTTTAGGCGCGAAGCGCCGGCCCGAAGTCTCATAACGAAGGGCAAAACGCGGGGAACTGACACTCGCTGACAGCTACGCTGTCAGGTGAATCGCACTCTCTACGGACTGCGGTCTCACCAATCCCGTTGCAGGATTGGCTACAAGCGACCCGCTGGTGCGTAACGCAGAAGCGCTACTTCCAACGCGTGTTGGCAGTCAAGAAAACTGATTCATTACTCAAAGGAGGGTGAACAACTTACATCAGAACAACTTCCGAGACGGTTTCCGTGGGTCCCTCGTCCTTCTTCTTGGACGGACTCGGGACCTTGGTTTCCGGATCCTCGTCGAGCATGATCGCATCTTCATCTTCGATCGACTCGTCATGAACGACGGGCACTCGCATCGAAGCCCGTCGGGCTTCAACAGCCAAGACAACATCACGAAGCTTCGACGGCAGATTTTTCGGATAAATCTCCCGAACGAATCCGATCGTACCGTCGATGAGCATCATCGCCTCTTTATCCCATGCCTTGCGGAGCATGAGCTGGTGAAGCCGAGCCCGGAGCTGGTTGACCTTGCGCGGCGCCATCGTAATCCGGCCATCAGGCAGAACCACGAGCCCGGTTACGATTGGCCGTTCGCCTGTCTCCGGCGAGAAATACTTCATCTTGTCCTCGCGCATGTGCGGGAAGAACCCATTCTCGCGGACGATTTCGATGACCTTCTGTCGGACCTCCAGCGGAATCTCGCCGTCGGACGAAATGGTCAGGTTGTCAGTCCAGGCGCTGTAGCGATACCCCTGAAAGGGCGTCGCGTTCGATTCCAGCCATTGGAAGATCTCCTGGTCCATCTTACCGCAGACGATATCGAAGACCCGAGGCGATGTCGGCGGTCCTTGGGGTAGACGATCCTTGAAAACGATGAGGTCGGTGATGCTGTCAAGCATCTTCAACACATCTTCCTCTGAGAATGTCACGCCCTTGAACTGCCGCAGTGCGAACTCGAACGGCTTTCGCAGCGTCGCGCGAACCCGGCTTCGATACACCGTCGGATACGCGTTGACGATGTCCAGTGAGAACACTGACTTTGCGAATCCGGCGTGATGCCCGGCATTCGCCATGATGCTCGAGCCGACTTGTCCGCCGTAGCGGGCGAAGTGAACGAACACCTGCGAGATGAATCGGTGCAGAATCGATTTCTGAACCCGACCCAGCTCATCGCACGGCGCCGCAAAGTACCGACGGCCCTTGCCGCGGCCCTTTGACTTGGACCATGCAAGATACGCCGGACCGCTGCGCGAGGTGCGCTCGCGACCCTTGACGTTGATTTGCACCTTGGGACGCTTGTCCTCAACCTCCGCTTCCCACTTCACGTGCTGGCGGAGTTTGTCGAGACAGAAGTCCCAGGACGTTTTGTCCAGGTGCAGAAGAAGACGTAGATACGTCGCCAGCCGTTCGGGCAGCGCCAGAACGTTCTGGAAATTCGTAAACGTCCACTCCTTGCGACGGCGGCGACGCTTCTTCTGTTCTTCCGGGGCTGTGCCCCGCGGTTTCTTGGCCTTTTTGGCCATATGGCCCTCCTTTGAGCCTGTTTGTTAAGAACCCACAAATGGTATCACAAAAAGAGCCTTTCGTCAAGACATTTTGAGACGCTAAAAACCGCCTTCTAAAAGCGGTTTTTAGATGAAATCTTACTCGATGTTGGCGGCTAGTTGTTCTTCCACGGCGCCGTGGTCAATATTGTAGCCAGTGCCAGCCGGAATGAGGCGACCGATAATGACGTTTTCTTTGAGACCGCGGAGATGATCTTCCTTGCCAATAGTGGCACTTTCGATTAATACTTTAGCTGTTTCCTGGAAGGAAGCGGAAGACAAGAAACTGTCTGTCGTCAACGATACTTTGGTAATGCCGAGCAATAATTGTTCGAATGTCGCTTC
>C687J35174_10007284_pt1 | contig 14253 bp, 14 predicted proteins | sample RifCSPhighO2_01_FD_35174 | JGI IMG/M metagenome (IMG submission 35174) | reverse complement strand
CGCTCCGGACAACGGCAGCTAAAGCTGCCCGCGTCCGAAAATTTTGCAGAAGAATGAGATTAAATCTATTTCCCACTTAACTTGGGATTACCCCCCCAAGACATCCTAAGAGCCGGTTAATTTAATTAAAAATTATTGCACTAAAAGTCTTATTTTAAATTAATCTCTTTAAACAGCATCTTTGTCTCTTTCAAAATGTTTATGACGACACTTGGCTTTGGAAAATTTAAAAATTTGCCCTCGAATACTGGCTTGCCTAATTTTCTTGGATAGTGGCGAATGCCAATTTCTTTAATTTTGAAACCTTCCTTTCTCGCTTTTGCCAAAAGTTCTGTCGTTGCTACGCCCGTATTGCAGGTCAGATTAATGCTGTTCACAACTTTTTTGCTGACCAATCTGAATGCGCAATCCAGGTCCCGCTCCCTGACATTTAATAGGATTCGCATCATTAAGTTATATATCCTGGAAGTTACAATCCGCATTACCGGATCTTTCCTTTTAATTCTGTATCCCGCAATTATGTCGTATTCATCAATATATGGGAGAAATTTCTTGAACTCCTGAAGGTCAAACTGATTATCAGAATCAGCGTAAAATATTTTGGAATATTTTGCATTTCTGAATCCCATAAGAATTGCGCAGCCGATTCCCTTTTTTCCTTTTGGCTGGATAATCAATTTTATTTTTTTGTTTTTTCTTGAATATTTTTTTACCAGGTTAATTGTGCCGTCGGTTGAGCCTTCGTAAACTACAACAAGAATTTCGTAATTGTTTGCCGTTTCATTCAGAACTTTCGCTGCAGAGCCAAGGAGCTTGGGAATATTCTCAACTTCATTGTATGCAGGAAAAAACATGCTGATGTCCGGCTTTGCCATTACACAAAGGAAAAAATATCTGTATTTAAACTTAATCCATAAATCTGAACTTTATCAGGTAATACGCAGCTTTGATTCCATCTTTCCAAGTAATTTTTTTGCCCTCGGCAAATTTTCTTCCATGGAAACCTATAGGGACTTCGTAGATTTTGTGCCCTTTTTTCAGTAGTTTTGCAGTTATTTCCGGCTCAAAATCGAATCTTCTTGACTTAAGATTCATGTTTTCCACAACTTCTTTTCTGAAAACCTTGTAGCCTGTTTCCATGTCGCTTATTTTTGTGCCATACAGAATATTAGTCAATGACGTGAGGATTAGATTTCCAAAATAGTGAAGCTTGTACATTTTATTAAGATTTTTTCTTATGACTTCAATCCTGGAGCCATAAACAACTTTTACTTTTTTATCTTCAAACGGCTTTAATAATTTTGGATATTCTTCTGGATTGTATTCCAAATCCGCATCTTGTATAAGAATTATTTCCCCAGTTGAATGCTTTAATCCGGTTCGTATGGCAGCGCCCTTGCCTTTGTTAATATTGTGAAAGAAAATTTTTAATGAATAATCTTTAAGATTGTTCAAGACTTCTTTTGTCCTGTCTGTCGAGCAGTCTTCAACTATTATTATTTCTTTTGAGAAATCTTTTAATTTTACATTCTTTACTTTTTCAATAACCTGTTTTATAGTGCTTTCTTCGTTATAAACAGGAATGATAATTGATAATTTTTGCATATGCAGCCAGACATATAATGCGTTTAAAAAATTATCTATTGGGAATTTTGAACAATTCACTAATTTTATACATTTGTTTCAAAATTCCCGGCTCTTGTAGATATCTAGAATTTTGTTAATTATTTTGGTTGTTGAATAATTTTTTTCCAATTTCGTAATTACTATTTTTCCTCCGCTATTTTCAACAGCACCTTTTTCTATTATCTGATTCAACTTGTAATCTCCCGCTTTTACATGGATATTTGGCTTTACTTTCTTTAGCCAATTGCTCGGGTCTTTTTCATTGAACAGAAAAACAAAATCAACGCTTTCTAGTGCAGCCAAAACACTTAATCTTGATTTTTCATCATTAATTGGACGATTGTCGCCTTTGTTTTGCTTTACAGATTTGTCTGTGTTTATTCCAACAATTAAGATATCCCCTAACTTTTTTGCCTCTTCCAGATATTTCACATGACCTGCATGCAGAATGTCAAAAACACCGTTTGTTGTTACTATTTTTTTGTTTTGGGATTTTAGGTTTCTAGCTATCTTGATGAGTTCGTTTAATTTTTTTATTTTGGAGTTAATCATTTTATGATTAAAATCAATAGCTGTATTTTTCCCATCATTACCTCTTTAGATCTTTTCTTTTGCTGTATTTATTGTAAATATTTGGGCTGAAAATCCAGCCGATTTTGCCTTCCTTGTTGTATGCAATCTTGTTTGAGTATTCCAGGTAATCAAGAATCTTCAAGAAAGTCTGATACATTGCAGATTTTGGCAGTTTCCTCCAAAGCTGGAATTTTCCGCATTCACCACTGTGTTTCATCACGGCATTTTCAACCATAAGGACTGTGTCTAACCTGGGCTGGTGTCCTATTTTTGATTCTCTTTCTGTTTTGAATTCCTGCCTTAGTGTCATATATAAACTTATATAATATACTTATATATAAATGTTTTGGTATTGAAACTTTAAATTATTTTTTCACTTTTTAAAAATTCTCCCCGAGTTTGTTGAGGTTTGCATTAATTTAATTTTAAGTATAATATTCCAAATTACATTTCTCAATTTTCTAAGAGTGTTTTTACTGATTTAGGTATTAATATTTTCTCATTTATTTTAAGATTGTAAGCTCACTTTATATTTAATACCGTATGTTCCCTGCACTTTTTCTACTAAAAAATATCTCCGATTTAACCTATCATACATTTTATGAGCAGAATCAGTCATATCCCTATCATCCGAATACCAAAATTGGATTTTCCCTGAGGTAAGTAACAGCTCTAGGGCGCGTTGTATGTAAGCCTTTCCCCTTATAAACGCATTACTAAGAGAAACTTCTACTTCTCTCCCATCAAATCGTTTTAATGCAACTTGCCCTACTAGGAAATCATGATCAAATACCAGAATTGAGGCAGGATAATTGTGTTGCCCTATCTGAGATGTTGAATGAATCTCTACCCTAAGAGAGCCATTAACGATTTCAATCAACTTGCCAGAGGTTATCAATACTATATCCGAGACTAATTCTCTTTCGATTTCATTTATATCGCGCTTCTCTGACAGTACCAGGGATTGAATACGGATTTTGTAGCTTCTTACAAGTTCTCGTAGTGATTGAAACTGCTCAAGGGCTTGATTTTTTTCTTGACCTTGTTCCGCTTCCCATAGTTTAAGTTGAAATTGCTTTTGCAATTCTTCAAGTTTGTCATTTAATTGCTGAATATTAACTAGGAGGTCTTTTGCAATTACAATTATATTTTCAAAAGCTTTTTGCTGCTCGCCGACACTAAAATTAATCTTTCCCCTTCGCCGAATCTCCAAAAGAAGGTGCATTAGCTGCATATCTTCTTGAATAATTCTGTGTATTCTATCCAGCGTTTTGCTAAATTCTTTTTTTGTTATGTTCTCAATGATTTCAGCACTTACATCCTCAACAACCAACTGCTCGACAGATTTTTCGAAACGGCTGAAAAATTTTTCAAATATATGTTCGTCTTGAATTATCTTTTTGACAGACCTGAATAGATCATCCTTAGCACTATGGTTTAAACCAAACATGAAATCATCTTTTTGTTCATAGCTTAAATATTTACTGATTGTAAATACGTCACTTGATTAAAATTTCTATAAACTGAAACTATTTATTGCTGTATTGTAAATAATAAGGTTTATTGAACAAAATAGAAAGATTTATATATTGATGTTACTACTTAAAAGTCATCATAATAAGGGTGAAAAAATGTTTACAAAACCAAAACAACGAATTAAGGAAATTAGGCATGGTCGTGCTTTACCTGAAGGATATGATCAAGAAATGAAAGACATTCTTTGGAATTATACACACCCCGAAACTTTAAGGTTGAATTATCTTGAAGGTTTTATAAAAAGAAGGTCTGTCTTAGCCACGGAAGGTCCCCAATCACAAAGTTATGGCGCTGTGCGAGATGCTATTGAACCAGTAACCAAACAATTCATAATGGATATAGGAAGAATTGCAGCATTGGATCCTAGTGAAGCAGTTAGATCTGTGGCGCAGGATATGCTAAGAAGCTATCATGCTTCTGGAGATTTTTCACATACTGAATATAGTGTTCAAAGCATTTCCCAGCAAAGAAAGTCTAGAGAATTGTTAGAATCGATTGATGCTAAATTTGACGCTTCTAATGCACCTCCACAATGTCAAGAATTGGACGTTTGGTATAACCGTATGAGTGCGTTTGAATTGATGGGTGCAAATACTCCAAATGTTTCAGGTGCATATAGGGTGGCTCAAGAAGTATCTAAAATGACACACGAACATCCTAGTGTTATATCAGCAGCTCAGAAAGCTGTCCAAGGACTTGAACCATTATTGGCTAGATAGTTATAAATTAAATAATTTTTTCGGTTCTGATTTGCTTAACTTTTTCTTTGACTTTATTATTGAGAAGTAGTTACAAAACAAAAAATTTATAAAGCCCAATTACTTTCCTAAAATAATGAGAAAACCAAGTTCACTTGTTGGCGTGGTTTTAGGAGCATCTATAGCGGCTTGTTCTGGACAAGATAGAGTCGCTAATGTAGGTTTTGTAGCACAAAGTGATTTTAGACAATGGATTGAGGCCAGTTCAAAAAATTATGGTCATCCTAGTGAGTCGGTTACACAACATGCGTCCGATGATTTGACAATTCCTCCAACTGATAAGGTAGTACAGATAGTATATTCAGCTAACTCCCTTGATTATAATTCCATAAATCCTGAGAAAAGGCGTGTCGTAAAAATAGCCTTATGTAAAGATTCTTGCGGAGATGGAAAAATTTTGTATGAAGACAATCTTTCTGTGAATTCCATGACGGGAAATTTTGCACTTATTCCGCCAGTTTCTGGAACTTACACACTAGAGGTTCATTTGTCTGATGGTACCAAGAAGACAGATACTGCAAATCTTATTGTAAGAAAATAGTTTAGAAGATATAATTTCCAATTTGGTGTTAAAAAAATAATATTTTAATTTTTTAGGACCCATTTCGCCGCATCAAGCAAGTCATTTGCAACATACTCTGCTTTTGAATTTTCTTTTTCTTTCATGCCGTTGCCGGTCAATACCAAAATTGTTTGGACTCCGGCATTTTTTCCCATTTCAATATCAATTTTTTTGTCGCCTATCATGAATGATTTGCTTAAGTCAATGTCAAAATCTTTTGCAGCGTCTTTAATTAATTTTGTTTTTGGCTTTCTGCAATCGCAGTTGTCTTCAGGACTGTGGGGGCAAACATAAGTTTTTTCAATTTTTATTTTGTGTTTTCTTAATTCTTCCATTAAATGAACATTAAATTTTTCAAAATCTGCTAATGTATAATATCCCCTTCCAATTCCAGATTGGTTTGTTAAAATAATTAATTTGTAATCTTTTGAAAATAATTTTAATCCTTCAATTGCATTTGAAATTAGTTTGAAATCTTCTATTTTATGATGATACCCTATGTCTTCAACCAAAACGCCATCTCTATCGAGGAAAATTGCTATATTTTTCATCTTATTTAATTATGATTTTTCAATCTCTTTTTTTATCTCTTCAACGCTTACGGAGGCGGTTCCTATCTTGCCAACTTTAATTCCTGCGGCAATGTTTGACAGGATGGCGGCTTCCCTGAAATCCGCTCCTGAGGCCAAAGCCAGGGCGATAGTGGCAACAACTGTGTCTCCTGCTCCGATTAGGCTGTAGACTTCTTTTGCATTAGTTGGAATGTTGGTTATGTTTCCATTTTTCTCAAACATTGACATGCCTTTTTCTCCTCTTGTAATCAACACATTTGTGTTTAAATTTTTCATTAATTTATTTCCTATTTCCACGATTGTTTCATCACTTCCATCTTCAATGCCTGACATTTCAGATGCTTCTGCATTGTTTGGAGTGATTAAAGTCACATCTTTGTAAAACTCCTTGTGCTTTGGCTTTGGGTCAACAATAATTATTTTTTTATATTGCTTTGATATATCTATTATTTTTTTATTCACTTTTGGAGTCAGGACTCCTTTTGCATAATCTGAGATTACAACAATATCAATATTTTTGATATTTTTTTCAACAAAATTAATTACGGAATTTTCAATATTAGTGTGAACGTGTTCCATGTTTTCATAATCAACCCTCAGCAGCTGCTGGCTTTTTCCAATTACCCTTACTTTCTGCGTAGTTGGCTTGTCGTTGTCCAGGAAAATCCCGTCGGTATTTATTCCTTTTTTCTTCAGCTCTTCAAGAAGAATTCTTCTTGCTTCGTCATTTCCGGTTATTCCAACCATTAAGGCATAGCCGCTTAAGGCGGAAATGTTGTTCGCTACGTTTGCAGCGCCACCTGCCTCGTAAGATTCTCTCAGAACATTTACAACCTGCACCGGAGCTTCCGGGGAAATTCTTGAAACATCGCCCCAAATATATTTGTCCAGCATTATGTCCCCTACCACCAGGATTTTCTTTCCTTTGAAATTATCCAGCATTTTCAATAATTTATTTTTCATTTGATTTCACCTTTTTGAATTCGATTTTTTGTTTTTCTAATTTTTTTGATTAAAGTTTCTTTTCGAATATATTTTTTATTGATTTCTCGTTTATTAATTAATTATTTTTACTTCATCTTGTCAACTATTAATCTGTGCAGCGTGGGTATAGTTTTTTCGTGCCTCTCAATTATGCTAAATCCCGTTCCGCCCATAGATGTCGGCCTTGCAACAACATTTTCCCTAGGCCTGTAATGGTTGTTCATATCAAAATTTGCAGCTGTTATTTTTTCAACTTTGCAGCCAAGATTTCTTGCAACAGTTAATGCTTTTAGAAAAACCTCCGGCAAAATAACTGCACTTCCAAGATTTAATATAACCCCTTCCTCTAATTTGCTAACGCATTCTGCAAAAATCTTGAAATCCTGATAAGAAGTTTTTCCTATTGCTGCGCCGTCACAGCTTGGATGCTGGTGGATTATGTCTGTGCCGATGGCAACGTGAACAGTTACAGGAATATTTAATTTGTAGGTATTATACAGTATGCTGTATTCCTTATTTTTTAAATTCAGGTCACCGATTTTCTTGCCAATCGAATAACCCATACCAAAATTATTTTCCGCACCTTCCTTAATTGCTTCATTGAGAATCCTTCCGGTTTCTTCAATCATTCCGAAAGTCCCGTCTTCAATTGTGTTTTCAACATATTCAGATGTTTCTCCAATCAAAGCCAGCTCAAAGTCATGAATTGGACCGGCGCCGTTCATTGCAATATTGTTTATAATTCCTTTCTTCATTAAGTCAATTATCAGCAGACTCATTCCTGTTTTTATTACATGAGCGCCCATCATCACAATTATTTGCTTGTTCCTTATAGAAGCATTAATTGTCCTGTAAACTAAATCATTCAGCTCAATTGAGTCCATCATAACTTTAGAATTCTCTGGCCTAATCAAATCACTTAACTTCACTTTATTCTTTCTCTGTTTTATCGGTATAGTTTTTATCTTGCTGAAGTCAAGCATTTTAGTCACTCTCATCTATTTTCCTTGCAGTACGAAGCTTAACATTATCACCATCATCTGTTGTTGAAACTTCCATGACAATGCTTCGTGGAACCATTGATTTGAAAGTATGGATAACGCCTGGCTTTAATCTGAACTTATCACCTTGATTAAGCACGAGAATCTGTTCAGGAGTATTTTTTTCATTTGCAAATGTAAGCGAAACTTTCCCTTCAAGAATGATAAAAGTCTCATCTTTTCTTTCATGATAGTGCCAACTTGATGCAAACCCCTCATGCAAAATTAAAAGCTTATTGCAGTAGTTTTCGTTGTTCTCAATCCATAATTCATAGCCCCAAATGTGATCATGCCTATCGCCTTTGAATTCTGCTAAAACCTGAATGCGCTCTTCTTTGAATTTATCTTCTGACATTTAATCACCATAAGTATGCATTCTTCATACCTTATTTATAAATGTTTCGCTTTTGAATTATATACTATAGAATATAAATCTATTTAAAGTATGACTTTTTACTACTTATTCATACTTTCGAAAATGCGATGCACTTGAGCAGACGTAAAAATATTATTTTGGATGCTTTAAATAAAATGGTAAAATCAAAGATTGCAATATCAGTTGACCATTCTCTTCTGAAACTGGTAGATTCCAAAGTTGACGGCAGCGTGATAAGGAGCAGGTCACAGGCTATAGAATTTTTTCTTAAGAAAGGCATGCACGAGCAATCTGTCAATGTTGCAGTTCTGCTGCTGAAAGGCGAGCATCAGGAATCTGCGCTGAAAGGAGTGAAAGGCAATTCACTTATAAAACAGCAGATTGATTTTTTTTCAGGGCATGGAATTAATAATTTATACATTGTAACACAACATACTAAGAATATGAACCAACTCCTAGATGAAATTTCTGATTCTAAAATAAAAGTTGAAATTATAGAGAAGCAAGCAAGGGGAAATGCAGAGGCATTGAAATCAATCAAAGAAAAAGTAAACACCAGTTTTGTTGTAATGTCGGGTGATACATATAACAATTTTGATTTGTTGAAAATGATAAAGAAACATCTTGAATCTGATAAATTGGCAACAATGGGACTGATGACCAGAGAAAAAACATCAAGCTATGGCATTGCAATTCTTGATGGTGATTTGGTTGTTGATTTTCAGGAAAAACCAAAACATTACTCGACAAATATTGTGAATGCTGGAATTTATATTTTCAAGCCGGAAGTTTTTGAAATATTTGAAGGGGCCGTTTCTTTAGAAAAAGATTTGTTCCCGAGGCTGGCAAGATTAAAGCAGTTGGTTGGATTTTTTACTTATGGGGAATATGCGCATATTGGAAACTAATTTTCAATCAACTTCTCAACTTCTTTTATTGCATCATCTATGCTGATATTTTTCATGCACTTTTGGTAATCATTTGAATTTTTTGGATAAAGGCAATCTGGAATCTGTCCCTTATGCACATTTATGCATGGGCTGAATTCGCAATTATAGCCTTTGTATAATCCAATACCATTTTTTCCGTAGGGCCCAAACCGGGTCGGCAGATTAGGGCCAAATAATCCAAGAGTCTTAACGCCTTGCGCTGCTCCGATATGCATCGGGCCGGAATCATTTCCAACAAATAATTTGCACTTGCCGATTAAACAAAATAATTGATTCAGATTAATTTCACCCGCAGAATTAAAGGAATTTCCTTTTTTTTCCATTTTCTCCTGTATTTTTTTGATCAAATTATTTTCATCAGGAGTTCCTGTAAAAACTATTTTTGCCTTATACCTTTCAGCTAATTCGTCGCATAATTCAGCGTATCTATCCAAGGGCCATATTCTTGATTTCGCGGATTCTGCCGCCCCGGGCGCAACGACAACAAGAAAATCACTATTTTTTATTTTATTATTCTTAAGAAATTTTTTAACTTTGTTTTCATCAGTTTTGGAATAATGAAGTTTAGGCAATTTATCTGAATCATACTTGATATTTATTTCTCTGACCAAATCAAAAAAAGTCTGCACGACATGCTGCCTGTCGTTGTATTTGACTTTATGGTCATATAATTTTGCCCTCGAGCCATGGGAATATCCAATAATTTCTTTTCCAGCAAAAAAAGATAATATGGCCGAAACGTTAAGGTATTCTTCCATATCAATAACCAAATCGTAATTTCTAAAATTTTTTAAAATGAACCCAACTAATGAAAATGGATTTAGTCGAATTAATTTAAGATTATCAATATTTTCATTATTAAAAAACACATCTTTGTTTCTGGAAGTTGCCAAAATGTCAATTTCCGCATCTGGATAATTTTTTCTCAATGCTTCTATCGAAGGCAATGTGAGTATAGTTTCCCCTATCCCCCACAACTGGACAACAAGAATTTTTTTGAAATCATTTTTTGAATGAGAATTTTTTCTATTAAAAAATCCCAGAAAGTTACATATAGGATTACCTAGATATTTGTCAACGAATCTTATTATAATAACCATGATTGGAGTAACTTTAAGGGTTATTAAAAATTATCGGTATTGATAAGCAAAATTTTGTCAGATAACTTTTAATTCAGCATATCCCCGATGGATTTGCGTCATTTAAATATATAGACTTAATCTTCAAAATAAAACTTTTGCGAATGCCAGAAATCTTGGCTCCTTCAGAATCAGATTAGTGACGAGCGGTATCGGGGTGTCTCTGTCGTATTTTTTTAATACGGCCCTTACTTTTTCCGAATTCATTAACTTGATTAGTTTGTCATAATCATTATCCGAAAACTTGTTTAAAATTCTTCTTATTCTTAAATGCAGCAGCAGCTCTTTCCCAGACTGTTTTCTGAATTCCTTGTCATAGTTTTTTTTATTTATAATGCAGTCACACAAAGTTTGTGCTGCTTTTAATGATGGTATTATTCCGCCGCCGGTTGTAGCTTTTACCTGCGTCGCGGCATCGCCAATCAAATAAATATTGTCTTTCTGTATCTGCCGGTTTGGGTCGTACAACGGAATAAGCCCGCTTTCCCAGCTTATAATTTCATCCTTTCCTGTCCTGCTTTTCAGGAACTTGTAAAAATATTGCTGCGCGTTTTCAAAGCACCCTATTCCAAGCCGCGCAGTGTTCTCAGATTCAGGAACACACCACCCGAAAAAATCCGGAAAATCTGTTCCGAAATAAGTTTCAAATGATGAAGTGTCCATTTTAACTTTTACTTTTGCCTGCATTCCTATATATTTTTTTGAATTTGAATTGAGGCCGGCAGCTTTTGCAACTGAAGAATAAGGGCCGTCGGCGCCTATAACAGCTTCAGTTTTGAATTCTTTGGTTTTGCCGTTTTTTTTATTTTTTACAATTATTGAATTTTTTCCGTTGAGGCCTGTAAACTGGTGATTCAGAAGAATTCTTGCGCCTGCATCCTGCGCCATTTCAGCGACAAATTGGTCAAATTTATCGCGCCACATGACTATCTCGTCAACATTTACTGATATTTTCTGATTTTTGCTTACAGCAATAACTTTATCCAGCCTTTTAGCCACAACATCGCTTTTCAATTTGAAGAATTTTTCTATTGAATGTGTTACAATCCCTGTGCACTGGACTGGCTTGCCGACAGTATCATGGTCTTCTATTATCGTAACATCTTTGCCTTCCTTTGCGAGCAAATATCCCAAGTAGCTGCCTGCAGGGCCTGCCCCGACTATTGTTATCATAGAACCCGGGAGTTTTTATTTGTTTAAATAAATATTTATCAGAAATCATCAATGTCCCGGATGCTCGGAAATTAATGGGCCGCTTGTGCTGAAACTACAAAGTGTGTGCCCCGGCGGTTTTTGACATATCAAAAGCTTTTTAAAAAGCCTAACTTTACCATACATATTGGCTTCCTCACGGTGGTTTGACTAATGGATTCAAAAGAAGACGACGATGTATCTATAGATTTCAGCAAGCTCAAGAATATTTTCAGGAGCGGAAAAAAGGAAGAGAAAAAAGAAGAAATATTCACAAAAGAGATTAAAGAAGAAAGTAAGGATGATGAAATAGCCGTTGATTTCGGCAAAATAAAAAATATATTTAAGCCTTCTGAAAGCAAAATTAAATCTAGCGATGAAGAGCTGAACGTTAACTGGGCCAGTATCGGGGGTTTCTTCAGAAAATACGGAGTTCTGCTTCTTGTCCTTATTCCGATATTTCTTTCAATTTATATAAGGATGCAGTCAGGATTTTTGCCTATAACGGATGAATGGGCGACCAGAAGCGTGATGGACAGCCTCAAATCGCAGGTAATGGCCGGCATAAATCAGCAAAACCCAAACCTGCCAGATGCAAATAAAAATGCAATAGCAAGCACGGAACTACAGAAAGTTATAAGCGAAAACCAGGCGCAGATTGACAGCCAGATTAAGCAAACTTCAAATTATTTCAAGTCATTTTTCCTTGATGAGAACGGAAAGAATTACATGCCGGATATCGACCCTTATTACTGGTACAGGTATTCTAAAAATATTTTAGACCACGACTATGCGGGAGATGTTTTAAAGGATGGAAGATCATATGACGACCGCCAGTTGGCACCATCTGGTAGGTTTGTTTCCCCTGACCTGTTCCATCCATATTTCCTAGCGTACTTCTATAAGCTTTTGCACTTCTTTGTGCCTGATTTGACGCTGATGCGCTCGATGTTTTATTATCCCATATTTGTATCCGCCCTGTGCATTCTGCTTGTATTCCTGATAGCCAAAAAAATTGCCGGAAATATGGGGGGATTTTTTGCCGCGACTATGATGGCAGTCAATGAAGCATTTTTAGGCAGGACTTTGTTTGGGCATGCCGACAGCGATGCCTGGGTTGTTTTCTTTCCATTAGTCGTTACATGGCTTTTTATACTTGCCATAGATTCAAAAAATATCTGGAAGACTATTGGAATAACTGTGCTTGCAGGCTTCTTCACAGGGCTTTATACATTTGCATGGTCGGGGTGGTGGTACATCTTTGACTTCCTGCTGATTACAATGGCCGCAGAATTTATTTATTTAGTCTTATTAAATCTTAGCGAGATTAAAAAAAATATACTGTATGTTTTTGGCAATGAATCAATCCGCAATGTAATCCTGGTGGGAATTATTTATTTTATTTCAACAGCGTTGTTTGTTGTTATGATTTCAGGCTGGCCGGCATTCAGGAACAGCTTCCTAGGGCCCCTGAGTTTCCCGTCTATAAAGGCGCCAGTCCTCGGCGGCAATGATGTGTGGCCAAATGTATTAACAACCGTGGCTGAACTCAATCCGGGATCTTTAAACGGCATAATAAATTCTGTCGGAGGCTCCTTTTTATTCTTTATAACCATGATTGGCCTGGCACTTGCCATTTCAAGAACAGAATCATTAAAGAAATTTGATCTTGTTTATTTTATCGGGACAGCAGCATTTTATGGCGCTTATTTCATGCTGGTGAAACTGGGAGTCAGCATTTCTGTTTATGGATTTTTAATTTGGGTGATGCTTCCGATTCTTTTGAGAATAGCGATATCAATTTATAAAAAAGACCACTCCTATGATTTCAAATTATCTATCCTATTATCACTTTGGGTGATTTCAACAATATTTGCGAGCGTAAGGGGCATAAGATTTACTATTTTGCTTGCTCCGGCATTCAGCGTGGCGTTCGGAGTCGCATTGGGAATGCTGTATATTTATTCTTCAAAAATTCTCACAAAAGAATTCAAAATTCATAAAGCTATAAGCGGAAGCGTAATGATTATCCTTCTTTTGCTGGTTCTCGTAGGGCCTACAAGAGGAGCTATAAATTCCGCAGGCTCTGACATTCCAATTGTAAACGATGCATGGTATAATGCCATGCAGGCGATAAAGCAGGATTCAAAGCCGGACGCGATTATAACCTCATGGTGGGATTTTGGCCATCACTTTAAGGCATTGTCCGACAGGAGAGTAACTTTCGACGGCACGACACAAACATCTCCGGCCGCTCACTGGGTAGGGAAGCTTTTGATGACCAGTGACGAAAAAGAGGCTTTAGGAATTTTAAGAATGCTGGACTGCGGCCACAACAATGCATATAACACTTTATTTAATTTAAGCAAACACACTGGCAATTCCATAAAAATACTGAATGAAATAATTGTATTGGACAAAGATCAAGCTAGAAAAAAACTTTTTGAGTATGGCTTAAATGTGCAGCAGGCCGATACTATATTATCTTACACTCACTGCAACCCTTCGGAAGGGTATTTTATTGCTTCCGACGACATGATAGGAAAAAGCGGAGTGTGGGGACATTTCGGAAGCTGGAACTTTGAAAGGGCTGACATTTGGCAGAACGCGAGAAAAATGCCCGAGGAATCGGCTGTGCAGTACATGATAAATAAATTTAATTATACAAGAGAGCAGGCGCAGAATATCTATTCTGAAGTTCAATCAATTTCAAGCGACAGCGATGCAAATTCATGGGTAGCTCCGTGGCCTGGCTATGGAGGAACGACCAGCTGCAGCAGAACAAACAACGAAATTTACCTGTGCACCAACGGGCTTCAGGTTAATTTGAGCAATTATGACATATTCGGCATAGGGCAGCAGGGGACTGTGAGGCCAAAATCTGCCGCATTTACTACAAAAGTCGGAATTTTGAAGAAAGAATTTAATGGGCCTAATCTTGATTTT
>C687J35174_10007282_pt1 | contig 14255 bp, 17 predicted proteins | sample RifCSPhighO2_01_FD_35174 | JGI IMG/M metagenome (IMG submission 35174) | reverse complement strand
CCCACAGAAAGAATCATGTCGAGATTGTAGTATTCGATCTCACGACGAACAGTCCTTTCACCCTCTCTTTGAACTGTTGCAATTTTTGCAACAGTTGCCCCCTCGCCTAATTCTCCAGATTCAATAATACTCTTTATGTGCCTAGAAATACCTGACTTATCCGTCTCGAAAATGTCCGCTATATCATTGAGGTTGCCCCAAATAGTCTCCTTGGCGAAATCGCCCCGAAGCAAAATAGCCCCGGACTTGGCTTGATAAATAACAACCTTATTCTTCAAAATCTTCTTCCTCACCCACTTATTCTAACACGCGGAGTCGTTAGACTGGACGTCTGATTTCCAGCCTTCGCCATTGTTCTTGAAGGAAGACGGTCCTCCTGCAACACTCTTATAAATTTGTGCAAAGATAGACTTCCAATTCGTTATCTTTTATCTCCAAATTTTTCCAAACGCCATACGCCACAAGCCTGTGCATCCCATCGGCAATATAGGCCCAACCTTCTTCTCGCATATTGGCATCTTTATCTCGTATAAAACAATCCTTCAATTTCGTTCCCTTCTTAAACTCTTCAATATAGTTCTTGACCACTACTCCGCTAAGTCCTCGGTCTGGATGCTTGATAGCCAGAAAATCCGCATTAGAAATAAACTGTGAGATAGCCTCCTGCATGAGGGGAAATTGACCCAGTTTCGGTAATGGGTTTAAAGCAGATGAGTTTAATATAAGTCTCAAATACTCGTCTGACGCTAAAGCCACTCGTAAGCATTTATCCCATTTAGTGATTGCTCCGACTATATACTTAGAATCCCGATGACTCGCGAACCTATCTATTAAATGCTCCTTCTGCAAACTCTCTAGGATTTTCATTTTGATATTCTAGCATCTACTTGGCAAGGTCCATGGTTTCGTCGATCTTAATTTGATTTACGAAGTCGGGGACGTGGCTGACTAGGATCATGGCTCCTTTGTATTGATCAAGTGCGGTGGCTATGATAGGCAAGTGCCTGAAGTTTATGTGATTTGTGGGTTCGTCTAATATGAGCAGGCCGGGGGCTTCGAGCACTAACCTTGCGAAGGCTACCAAACCTTTCTGCCCTTCAGATAAACTGCCTATTTTGCTACGCATCATATCTCCATTAATGAGAAAGCCTGATGCCGTGCTACGCATCTTCTCTTCATCAAATTTTGGCATCATGGCACTTTGCAATTCTTGATACACGGTTTTTTCAAAATCTAGATTCGAGAAATCTTGGCGATAATAGCCCACCTTCACTCCCTCACATATTTGCACACCCCCTGCTCTATTATTTGCAATATTCTCGAGCAACGTGCTCTTGCCTATGCCATTTGGGCCGGCAAGCAAAAGATGTTCGCCCTTCTTTAGGTTAATCTTTACGCGCTTATTAGATTGCTTCAGCACGCCTGTTTTCTTAGCTCTAATTAAAACTGTCACACTCGAGATATTAATCGCTTCGCCTGTGACATTATCTTGATTTGGGATTGTAAACGCTCTGATTGTTTTGTCTTCGCGACGCACGTCCACCATTTCTTCCTCCATTTGATTTGCCTTCTCTCGCATGCGCTTGGCCACCATGCGCATCTGACCTCCTTTGTTGGCGAAGAAGTTTGACTTGTCTTTATTTTCTTGAATTTCTTTAGCGAGGCGCGCGTTTTTCGAGTTCTCTTTCTCACGTCTAATTTCAATCTCACGCACTACATCGAAATAATTGCCCACATACTGCTCTATCTTTCGCGTGAAAATATCAAGATAAAGCACGCCATCTGTGAAAGAATTTAGAAACTCCGCATCGTGCGAAATCACAACAACACTCTTCTTGTAATTTTGCAGAAATCCAGTTAAGTGCTCTATCCCTGCTTTGTCCAAATTATTAGTCGGCTCATCAAGTAATAACAGATCCGGATCTTGAATAAGCGCAGATGCGAGCAATAATCGCGCTTGCTGGCCCCCCGAGAATGATTTGATAATGCGCTCGTGTACTTTCTCATGCCCCTTCAGATTTACTATCTCAAGCACTTCATCAATTCGTTTATCGATATCCCATACTTGGACTTGGCCCGCCGAAGCCTTGGCGAAGTGGGCAAAAAACTCTCGCACTGTCAAATCCAACTCATCTCGAGGAATTACCTGTCGTGAAAGGGCGATGCTTAGCCCTGTAAATAAATTTATCTGGCCGGATTCCGGTTTGAGCGCGCCGGTTATGAGCGCGAAGATAGTACTCTTGCCCGCCCCATTTTGGCCCATGACAGTAATCTTGCTCCCCCGACGGATATTGAAATTAGACTCATCTAGGATGAGCTTGTTGTGAGCGTACTCGAAAGTGACGTCGGTGAAAGAAACAATGGAATCTTCTCGTGCCATAAGCACTGCACTCTAGCATCTCCCAAGCCTATCCTCAAGCGATGCCCAAACTACAAACCTATACTTGTCCTTGCAGATATTTGGGGATTTTGTTCTTCACTTTATCCTTCTTAGGTTGCTTCTTTTCCTTAGTTTTCTTTATTTGCCCTTTAGCCATATTTTTTTGATTAATTTATATTAACTATACTACCTTTAATTATAGCACTTCAATAATTTTATTTCTTGATGTATAGCCAGAGACTATCCTGACTTGCGATTGTGATACGCCCAAGTGCTTGGCCAAAACATACACAACCGCCTTATTAGCAAGCCCCTTAACAGGCGGATCCTTAACCCAAACTTTGTATTTGCCCTCTCCAAGCTCCTCTACTTTCTCTTCACCAGAGCCGGGTCGCACNGNTACAGAAATTNTCATGATCTTTGTAAAAACTCATCAATCAATTTTATATCGGCGAGGTCTTTGGAGCGAACGGAAGCTAATTTCCATTTACGCACTTCATGAATTGAGGCAAAGAGTACACCGTCATGCATTGTTGCAGTGGCTTTCATTTCTTTGAAAGTGGGGTTGTATGCCGTGCCGAAGTTCCAATTAGTGTGCATTTCAAACACATCATTCACAAGCGGGATGTCCTTGCCACCTTTATCAAGAAACTTCCAACCCTCTGCTTTTTTCATTTCGATAATTTCGGGCGTAACATATATATCAATGTCACTAGCTTCGCGGATGCCAGCCACGACCAAAGGCCCCGAACCAAACACAACATAAGAATCTGAAGGTAGTTTAAGAGATTTAACTTTTTGAATTATATCCTCTTTTGTCATATTTCTATCGTCTCACCACTAAGTAATGCTCTGAACTCAATTCCGTGTTTGGGTAAAATTACATCGGGCATTCGGTGGGCAGAGCCTAATCTATCATCTTTGAGCATGCCATCGTGAATTGGGAATGCGAGTTTGGGTGCAACCTTGATCGCATAGTCAATAGCTTGGCCGATATTTAACCACGGGCCTGACACAGGTAGAGCAAGCACTTGGACTTGTACTGGCGGAATTGTGAGTGCGTCACCAGGATAAAAGAATCGCGAATTAATCATAACCCCCGTGTTCGCACACATTGGCCATTCACTGTGTAAAATTAAATGATCACTGCCCACACCCAGAACATCCATGCCGGCAACATTAATTTTTGTCCCATTTTCAAATAAATTAAACTTGATTCGCTTTTCAGCCAAAATTTTGCCCGCACCGGAATTGGCATAGACAACTAAATTATTTTGCTTTGCTAGTAATTTAGTAGTAAGCGCCGGATCAATATGGTCCTGGTGCTCGTGAGTGTAGAACACAGCACTCAAATCACCCAAACTAGAAATTTTTTCAGAATCAGAATATGAACCCGGATCTATAAGCATTCGTGAACTCCCCTCTTCAATCAGCAAACAACTATGTCCCAATCTGGTGATTTTCATAACACAATCTTAGCACAGTGAATTAACCTGTAATGCTTTCTTCCCAATTTTGTATTTGGCGCTTCACTGTATCTTCAGGTACTTTATGGATATTGCGCTTAACCGCTTCGCTCGGATTTGGCATGGGCATTTCTTTGAAGATCACTTCGTAACCATATTGCTCTGCTAGATCAAGATACGGCTCGTACTCGAAACGCTGTGCATTAGTATTATCAACAATAACAATCGGCTTGCCCTCGGCTAGACTCTTAATGAAAGCTTCCTTATTTCGCTCGTGATTCTCTCTAGTCTTACTTGGATCATGAACATACTCACCATTCACGACAAAATAATCATCCGTAGAATGTATTACACCCTCTGTGCCGGCAAGTTTGCGAGCTAATGTAGACTTGCCACTGCCGGAAATTCCCCTCATGATATAAACAATGCGTCTTGGCTCACCTTCTTTTTTAGATTTCTTCTCCATAAAATAAATATCTCATTTCAAACCTCAAATTAAGCTTTTTCTAGAGGACCAGAAGCTAATTTGTCGGCCATGGCTTTGTCTGCGACATCTATTCTTGCAAGTAACTCATTTTCAAAACCTGTATTCTTAATTATTTCCGCACCTATTCGGGCTACAAATAGCTTCGATCTCTCAATCTCTGACTCAATAATGGCTACCGATTGAGACGACATACCCATTGGTCTGCCCTTTGTTAAACTGTCCTGTAAATCACTTAATCTCCTTGTTTCTGATGTAAGCAAGGCACTAAGTTCAGAAAGTCGATTACGGAGAAGTTCGAGTAATTTTTGGTCTAGATCGTAAACTGACTCCATTTCTAACAATTTAGCTATCCCTTCTTTGGCTCTATCTTTATCTAGTGACATGAATATATTCTATCGCGATTAATTTTTGCGTTTAATAACTTTCCTCACTTTTTCTATTATACCTTTCACTCCCAAACCGAAATGCTCTATGAGTTCGCTCGGTTCACCTGATTGGCCATACACATCATTAATGCCAACAAACTCAATAGGCACGGGGTAATTTTGTGCCAGCACTTCTGCTACTGCACTGCCCATACCACCCATAATCTGATGTTCTTCGACTGTTACTACAGCCCCAGCGCGCCTCGCCATTTCAATCACACTTGCTTCGTCCATAGGTTTAATCGTATGGTTGTTCAGCACTAACACACTTGTACCTTGATGCCAAAGTTCTGATGCGGCCATAAGCGCATTGTGCACAAGCGAGCCACAGACGATGATTACTGCTTCCGGTTTTTCCTTCTCCCACAGTAAATTCGCCTTGCCAATTTCAAATGGCGAAGCATCTGTTGTAATCACGGGCGTCTTCTCGCGCGCTAAACGCAAATAACCAGGTTGATTCCGCCAGCTGGCGAATGTTGCAAGTGCAAGCGTTGCTTTACGAGCTTCGATGCTATCAGCTGGTGCCACTACCACCATCCTGGGAAGCACGCGCATGAGTGCAATGTCTTCAATAGCCTGATGTGTGCCACCATCCGGGCCCACAGAAACGCCCGCATGTGAACCCACTATTTTTACCGGCACGTTGTTGTAAGTAATAGTAGTGCGAATTTGCTCCCAATTCCTGCCCGGACTAAACATAGCATAGCTTGACACGAAAGGTATCTTGCCCATGTGAGCCATCCCTGATGCAACTGTGACGAGATTCTGCTCTGCAACTCCAACTTGAATAAAGCGTTTGGGAAATTTATTAGCAAATAAGTGCATCTGCGTACTCTCTGTAAGATCAGCGCAAAGTCCCACAACATTCTCATCCTGTTCACCAGCCGTGAGCAAACCCAGACCGAAACCCTTGCGTATAGGCTCCTGTTCACAATCACGCTCGAAAATCTTAGGATTCAGTTTTTGTTCTTTAACAATCATTTAATAATTATCATTGACCGATTATTACTGTTGGTTTATCTGGTGGAGGTGTGCCATCGAATGTCGATGTGGCCGTTGATGTGGCGTTGGTGCCCAAGAACTTCTGCCCCCATTCGGTGCGGTTGATAGCCAGACCAATCAAAATGATCGCAATGAAAACTCCCCAGAATGAATCTCCTGATGGGGCCGAGGGTTTCTTGTCTTTCTTTTTTTCTTCAGCCATATTAGATATTTAGATATTTAAAAATTTAAATATTTAGAAATGGATTATTGGTGCTCGGATTTAATTTTACCACCTAATGTTCGCAACTCTTTGAGCATCGCCTCGCCTTGCTTGTCTTTAAACCACACATCTTCCGGCCCCTTACCTGGTGGATTGCCATGCCATCTGTAATCGCCTTCTATCTCGTGCACGCCCTTGCCCGGGATGGTGTGTGCAATTATCACAGAAGGTTTCTCGAACACAGCTTTGGCTCTGTCAATCGCAAGCGCAATATCGTAATAGTTATGCCCATCTATTTCCTGCACATGCCAGTTGAAAGCCTCCCACTTCGCCTTCAAGTTTTCCAACGGCATTATATTTTCTGTGTAGCCATCAATCTGGATATTATTACGGTCAACGATAGCAATTATATTGTGTAGTTTCTCTTTACCTGCGAGCATAATACCTTCCCACGAGTTGCCCTCATCTAATTCGCCATCACTCATGAGAGCATAAACATATCTGTGTGTATCAAATCCAGGCGCAGTCACATCTCCAGAATCTATGCGCAAAGCCAGAGCCATGCCCACAGCCTGCGATAACCCCGCACCCAGTGGCCCAGAGCTAGTCTCGAGAAACGGCATGAAATCTCTATGCGGATGACCTTGCAATCTTGAGCCCAATTTTCTTAAAGTTTTGAGTTCTTCAATGGGAAAATATCCAGCATGAGCAAGTGTAGCGTAATAGACTGGGCAAATGTGGCCATTAGAGAGCACCAACAAATCTCGCTCCTTCCAATCGGGTCGTTTAGCGTCGTGCTTGAGTGAGTGGAAAAAAAGTGTAGCGAAGATGTCAGCCATGCCGAGTGGCCCCGCCGTGTGCCCCGAACCCGCCGAAATTAGCATCTCAATAATAGAAACGCGAATTGCCCGTGCGTTCGCCTCCAATTCCTTTATCTTCTCATCGTGCAGATAAGGCATGTGGTTTATCATTATTTGCAAAACTACCGTACATTTTATGACTATCAATAACTAACTTCTCTTGTTTTGTCTTTTCCATTAAAAAAAGATATTCTTTGTGTGTGTCATTTGAGTTGAGCCACTCATTTGTCCAACTCATACTCGCCATAATATTTTTTTTGTAATCTATTTCTATAATTTTAATAACTTTCCCAGTTTCACCAAGAATTGTTTCAAGTTCCTTTTTTGTCGCCCTACCACCTGAGCTATAGGAAAGAAGTACGTACCTTGCTTTCGTTCTTTGTATTAGTGACCTAATCGCCTCCATTGCAATAAAATTTCCATTCTCATTTTTTCTAAATTCTTCAAAAACAGAGGCGGAGAGCAAATCCCTCGTATCTTCTCTTCTATTTACCTTTCCGAAAAGTGTAGGCCTATCATTCTTAATCACAGAAGTCCATATGTGGTAATAGGAAGAATACCTAACCCTACTTGGAGGCATCTTCTCATTGTTGGAGCCGTAAGGAGGATCAAAATATGCAAGGTCAAAATAATCGTCACTGATGATATTAAAAATATCGCCCCTAAAAACCTGATGCTTGCCGGATGTTTTTATTAGGTCAGGAAGTTTCAAAAACAAATCATTGTATGATCTTTTAGACCAACTGGATAGATACGAGACAAAATGTCCAAGCGTACTATCAACAGTATCCAAGGCAAGAAGTAGGCTCGTTAGAATAACGGATTTGTCAATATCATCCAAATCTAGTTCTTCAATTCTATTTCTTATGGCATCGAGCTTTCGTGTGTTTTTTTTCTGAAATGGCATTTTGATTACCATATTTTCACCCCCACCATAGTTTGCGGTAAACCATCCTTCATAACCATGCAAAGAATTAAGTTCATCTATAATATTTTGATAATATTGTCTATCTTTGTTGTGTAATAAAAAACACTTAGCACAAACTTCAGACCAATGCGAGAGGTCGTTTGATGTAACATCATATCCAGCTTGAGCGAAAGCTTGGCTTACCCGCGTCGAACCACTAAAGCCATCTAGCACACTTTTGATATCTAGGTCTTTAATATTTTCAAGTATATAGGGTATTATTTTTAACTTAGAACCAGCATACTTAATCCCCTGCGTTCTTATGTGAGAAAAATCTTTTTCATTAAACAATGTTCTTGACATGCTATTTCTTCTTCAGTCTATCAATATTTTTTTGTAAAATAACGTTGGCTTCTTTGTGGCTTTCTTCTGTACTGTTTAAGGCTAAACTGAACAGTCTAACTAATGTCTTATTGTGTGAATAATCAATCCAACCTTTGGTAAGGCTGTCAAAATAGGGTGTGGCGTTTTTCGTATTTGTCCACAATCCTCTTTGGAGAGCGTTTGCTGATGCCCCGCCATATCTAACTTCACAAATATATTCATTTTTGTCATCTAAAAACATGAAGATCGGGTGCAACCTTGATTTACCCGTCTTTTTGCCACTGAAACTTTTATTCTTTCCAATATACACAATACGTGAAGTATTCTTAATTGCTTTTTCGTGATCAAAAACCATGATGTTGCACTGCTTTCTCTTTTCATTATAGATAAGAGGCATTACATTTATGTTATTAAAATCAGCAAACGGATGTGAAGCAAATATAATTTCGATTTGTTTTTTGTTTACGATATTTTCCCCTTGTGTTTCAAGGTAAGGAAACATTTTTTGATCAGAATCTGTAGAAAGCTGTAGTGGGCCGTCTCCATAAGCTTTTAAACTGAGTGGGAACTGCGCTTTTGTGACTTCATTAATCACGACGATATCTTCTTCTCGCTCTTTTGCCCTAAAAAGGTCCTTCCCAACGTGAACACTCTTGAAATCGTACATGAATTGATTAACGAATTCCGCCATGCCTATTTCTGCCAAATCACCGTGAGTTTTATTACCAATTAACCTCATCGTAAAAATATTAGATAAGGTATTCACGATCAAATCTCGGCGTTTACCGATAAGTATTTTCAGTCTGTTGTTAAAATCCTTGTATTCACTCATATCAAGTAGTATACTATAAATATGCATTCGGGGAGCCACCCACGACCCCGCCTCGCAAGAGGCGGGACACATTTTTAGGCAACCAAAGATTGTAACCTCTTTAGTTCCCCGGCAGAATCTTGGGCATCAAATATTGCGCTGCCCATGACAACTTGATCGGCCCCGGCCTTTTTTAGGTCTTTCAGATGCTCTTCTTTTATCCCACCATCCACAGAGATTATTAAATCTTTGTTTAGTTTCTTTACTTCTTTAATTTTTTTGAAGACTTCATTTTGAAAGTGCTCGCCATAGTGGCCAATCTTATTAATGCTCATGAGTTGCACGAATTTAATCTTCTCGGGCAACTCGACAAGCACAGAGACGGGCGTATCGAGCGCCAACACCACACCCGATTCTATTTTAGTCATATCAAGCACAGCCAATGCATTCTGAGTGTGTTCAGGTGACTCATACTGGATGAGTATGCGCGCCACGGACGTATCCATCCACTCATCTAGGTTCTCTTGCGGATCTTTGACCATCAAGTGCAGACCCAACTTCGCTTTAGTTTCAACATCTTTCAAATTCTTTATCGCCTCATCGAGATCATCCTCTGTATATGGCCAAGAAGCTGGCATAGCGAACTCGCCATCTACAACGTCAATGTGCACCCAAGAAGCAGTATCACCAATCTGCTTTAGCCTATACTCAAGATCGAGCTGATCTGTCGCAACAATAGAAGGAACAATGAGCATAAGTACTGGTTGTTAAGTATTAGGTTCTAGTTTAGCAAGACGACGAGCATGACGCGAGCTAGGATCAAAGGGTATGGTGAGCCACAATTCAACTGCTTCTTTAGCATCTTCGGCACTCACGAATCTCGCACCAATACTAAGTACATTGGCATTGTTATGTTCACGTGATAAACGCGCGATACCCAGATCGTGATGATAGTAAACAGCCGCACGAATGCCCTTATATCGATTGGCAGCTATAGCTTCGGCCTGGCCAGACCCAGAACAGAATATTGCTTGTGAATCTGACGTAGCAAGCACTTCCTCAACGAGTGGCTTGACGAAATCTGGATAATCGTCGCCCTCGTCATAAGAATAAGCGCCTACATCTTTGACCTCGTGACCCGAAAGAATCAAGCCCTGCTTAAGAGCCTCTTTCAAACCATACCCCGCATGATCTGCGCCAATTATAATTTTCATATTCGCTTGCAAATTGCAAATTTTTTTATTTCGTCATTCACATTAATTTAGCAATTTTTTGTACATGCTGAATCAATGTGTTCGTGTATCCCATCTCATTGTCGTACCAGGCCAGGACTTTCACAAGATTACCATCTACTACACGCGTCATCTCGCTATCAACTATCGCCGGATGAGCACTGCCACGCACGTCGCTTGATACAATGGGCTCGTCGCACACTTCTAGAATGTCTTTCCACCTATCTGTCTGTGATGCCTTGCGCAGGATCTTGTTCACTTCTTCTTTGCTTGTGTTGCGCTTCGTCAACATAGTAATGTCAGCAATCGAGCCGGTGACTACAGGCACGCGCATAGCAATGCCATCAAACTTGCCCTCCAAATCCGGAATGGCCTTCGTTACAGCAATAGCCGCGCCCGTGGATGACGGGATGATGTTAACCGCCGCCGCTCTGCCTTCTCTAAAGTCTTTTTCATTAGGCGAATCAACAATGCGCTGTGATGCAGTATAAGCATGCGTAGTAGAAAGTATTGCCTTCTCTATTCCTAAAGCTTCGTGAATAACTTGAATGACTGGTGAACTTGCGTTAGTTGTGCAACTTGCGTTCGAACTAATCTGGCACGTTGCCAACTTCTCTTCATTTATTCCCATCAAGACTGTCTCGCCCATGACTTGCCCTGAGCCCGTCGAAGGGTCATGCTCTCCGTGCGCGGGGGCGGTAATAATCACACGCTTGGCGCCTGCGTCTATGTGCCCTTTAGCATCTTCATATTTTGTATAAAATCCCGTTGACTCTATCACCACATCAATATCAAGTTTAGACCACGGTAAGTTTTTCAGTTCTTTCTCCTGAATGAAATTAATTTTTGTATCAAGTGTCTTGGGTTTACCCTGAGCGAAGTCGAAGGGCCATATTCCATAAGCACTATCGTATTTAAGCAAATAAAGTAAGTTTGCCGGATCACCTAAATCATTAACCGCAACCACTTCCATATCAGATCGCCCATAAGCTAATTTATAAAAAGCCCGCCCAATCCGCCCAAACCCATTGATAGCCACTTTAATTTTACGCATATATAAATTATAGCATGTTAAAAGCCGATGCCTCGCCTCCCACGATTTCTGTGGGGATTGAGACACCGGCTTCGCTGTGGCCGACTAGGCGACCTTGCGACCACCCTTGGCCTGGGCCTTGGCCAACTTCATGGCGACTTTCTTCGCCGACTTGTCGTCGGTCTTCTTGGTCTGCTTGGGCGCTAGGGCCCGTGCGCGCCGCAGAGATGCCGGCAGGCGACCCTTGCTCTTCTGCCCCGTGCCGTTGCCACCGGGCAAACCGACGAGCATCTCGGTGATCCTCTCGGGGCGCGGAGCCGGAATGGGCTCGTAGCGCGCCGGCATGGACTCCGGCCGAGCGATCATCACGAGGCGTCCGGGCTGGACGAGCAAGATTTCGAAGCGCATGAGCGGCTCGCGGTGCAGGGTGCGAATGACCTCGCACTCCCACATGTCGCCGATCTCCGGCTTCTGCTTCGCGCCCTTGTCGCAGATGCAGAGCGCCTGGCCGAACGCGTTGATCAGCCGACTTTCGAGCTGCGGAGCACCGGTCTTCTTGTTGATCCCGACGGAGAACCTGAGGCTGATCATATGAAGCTCCCTTCATAGGCCTTAACCGGGCCGAGCGGTTGATTTAGGGTCGATTTCTGCTGGAGAGTATAGCAGGTTTACTTTAACTTGTCAAGTAGTATTTTTTGCAATATATTGGGATTGGCACTACCCTTTGAGAGCTTCATGCTCTGACCCACCAGATATTGCAAACTGGCTTGTTTGCCGGATTTATAATCTGCTACTACTTTATCGTTATCATTTATCACCTGCTCAACTATCTTGATTAGCTCGCTTTCATTGTGCTTCTGGATTAAGCTATTTTCTTTCGCGATTACTTCCGGATCGCCACCGGACTTNTGCATAATCAATAAAACGTCTTTACCTCCCCTACTACTTAATTCTCCCGCACTAATCATATTAATTAACTTTGCAAAATGCTCGTGGCTAGGGAACTTAATCTCCCGTTTCCCGGAGGTTGAACCTCCACTTGGAGGTGAAACCTCCAAATTCCCTAAGTGCCCGGCCAAATCACTTGTAATGTAATTACTCGCGAGTTTAACTTTGTCTTTATCTCCTCCTAATTTCTCGACAACACTTTCGAAAAAGTTTGCAAGATTCAAGTCAGCCACATAACTCTCGATGTCTTCACCCTTAATGCCAAACTCTCGCGCGTAACGTTCGCGTTTTACCCAGGGTAATTCAGGTAATTCGCGTTTAAGATTCTCGTGTGAAAATTCGGGTACCTCGCTCAACTTTAGTTTGGGTAAATCAGGTTCAGGAAAATATCTGTAATCATGACTTGATTCTTTCTTCCTTTGACTGAAAGTCTTCTGCTTCACATCATCCCAGCCACGCGTCTCTTGCACTATCACTCCCCCACCCTCCAGCTCTTCAATTTGCCTTTTTNTCTCATAATCAATCGCCTTCTCAACCGCCCTGAACGAATTTATGTTTTTCACCTCAACCTTTGTTCCGAAGGCGAGGCCTCCGGACTTACCCGAGGCCTCGCCTTCGGGAATCTTCGCTACGCTCACATTCGCCTCCACGCGCATTTGCCCCTTCTCCATATCCGCCTCACTTGCGCCAAGGTAGCGTAGCAAGAGACGCAATTCGCGAGCGAAATTTCCAGCCGTTTTGGCATCGTGCATCACCGGCTCTGTCACAAGTTCCATCAAAGGCACCCCCGCGCGATTAAAATCTATAAGTGAGAAATCTCCGGAATGTTGCGAACGTGCTGTGTCTTCTTCTAGGTGCACGCGCGTAATCTGTATGCCTTGCAAGCTCCCACCACTTACGAGTGGATATTTGTACTGTGATATTTGGTAACCTTTGGGAATATCGGGATAGAAATAATTCTTACGGTCAAATTCTGAATAATCACTTAAATTCTTCCCTGATGAATCCAAGGCTAATCCCAATTTGAGCACATGTTTAACCGCCTCTTTATTGATAGTTGGCAAAGTGCCGGGCTGGGCAGTGCATATGGGACAGATATTAACATTCGGCGTCTTCTCATCCGGATCGTTCTTGCTATTACAAAACATCTTCGTCGCGGTGCGAAGTTCAGCGTGAATTTCTAGTCCTATTGTGGGTAAGTATTTTTCGTTTTCTTTGGCCATTGATTTCTGATTATATCAGAAACCGACAAACTCTGGTTCATTCACGAGTTCTAGGCCTGTTTTGTCACGTACTATATCGCGCACTTTGTTAAATAAATCTATGCAATCTTTAGCTGTTGCATTGCCGGTGTTTATCATATTCAGAACCTGCTTCTCACTTAACTTCGCCCCACCCAATCGCAATCCCTTCAATCCCAGACGCTTGTCGAGAATCTCGCCGATCAAAATTTTATACTGCGTGCCATCATTATCTTCGACTATGAAGTTCTTGAAGAATGACCCGGCACTCCAAACTTCACTCGGATCCTGACCTTTACTCTTTCTTATCTTTATAATTGCATCTCTAATTTCTGATAACCCAGGGTTCAGACCCCCAAGTGAATTAAAATGTTCGCACACATCTCTATACGCCAAATTCGCCTTGCCATTTTTATTCAACCTTAGATTCACGTGCAAAATTACAAACCTACCTTTATCATAAGTATTGAATCTGCTCTGCCTATATCCAAACCTACACTCCTCACGGTTTACCATTTGCGATTTACCATTTAGCATATCAAAAACCTCCACACTCTCGATAACCTCACTCGCCTCTGCGCCATATGCACCTACATTCTGAATAGCAAGTGCCCCAACCAGACCGGGGATAAAAGAAAGATTCTCGAGTCCCCACCAATTGTTCTCAACAGTCCAAGCGATCATATCATCTAAAATTTCTCCCGCCCCCACTCTTATTCGCACAAAGTGAGGTCCGACCTCACTGATTTCTAAACCTTTAAATAAGGGTCTAACAACCAGTCCGTCGAAACCAGAGTCGGCAAACAGCACATTTGAGCCACCTCCCAATATGAATACTGGCAACTCTCCCGAAGGCCTCGCCTTCGCGAAGGCGAGG
>C687J35174_10007276_pt1 | contig 14270 bp, 17 predicted proteins | sample RifCSPhighO2_01_FD_35174 | JGI IMG/M metagenome (IMG submission 35174) | reverse complement strand
CAAGTCTTGCCATATCCAATAGTTTGCTAAGATTTGATTCTTGGGTTTTGTTTGGATATAGCCTAAAATTGTAAGTTTTTATTATAGCTATCACCTCTGATCAATATATGTTTTTGCTCTTTAAAAACTATGCTGTGAAAATCTGGAAATTTTGCGGGTTTGCTGAAAATCTTCCGAGAAATTGCAATTTACAGCCATAGCGAGCTATGGGGTATTAACCCAAACTGGAATAAAATTCCACTAAATCTCTTCAAAAAAGTTAATAAACCAGATTAGCTTATTCTTTGACATGGATGTACCAATGGACATTAAAAAAATCCTGGATAAGCTAAAGGACAAGAACAGCAAATTGAAATACTTGGAAGAACAAATAAAGAGTGTAAAGAACAAAAAGGTAAAAGAAGCTATTGCAAAATTATTAAATGAACTCAAGACAAAAAAAACACTTGAAGAAGAGCTTGCATCAAAAGAAGACACCAAGAAAGAGGATGTATCAAAGCAGCCTGTTATTAACGAAAGCATATCAGAAATTTTCAGGGAAATAAAATACCAGAGAAATTTAACACCCAAACAACAAACAGTCCAGCAGGAAATGCCTGATAAAAACAAGATAGAAAAGCCGTATTCAAGCCATGCATCATATTCTGTTTCAACAGGCGGAGATTACAAGCTAAGCACAACATCAATGTATGAACTTGCTGTCCAAAGTAAATTTAGGGAACTTGAAGATACTTTTATAAAGGAGGGCATATTAACATCAAATAAATCACCAACAACAGACCAGCTTGATACACTAAGGGAAAAATTAAGAAGCATAAACCCCTCATGGTCTGAAGAAAGAATAATGTCTTATGAAAAGAGGATAATTTCAGACCTTAAAGAAAGAAAAGAAAAAGATGTATACGTAGCCAGAATCCAATGAACTATTACAATTCCGAGCCGTACAAAAGCATATTTGATTCTAAGTTCTATATACCCCAGGGCTCTTTGTCAGCACCAACAAGCATCCAGACAGCAAACCAACTAGCAGAGGTAAATGCAAGGTTAAATGCTGGTGTTTCAGGGGTTGATTTAGCTCCAATAAATCCAGAGGTTTTTGAGCAGATTCCAAAAGAGCATTTCAAGGAAATAAACAGGCTTGCAAAATTATCCAATGCAACAGCATCACTGCATGGCCCTGTTGTAGATTTGGCAGGATTCTCTCAAAACAAGTATGATAAAGAACTAAGAAAGCAAACAGAAGAGCAATTAAATTATTTCATAGACAGGGCTCATGATCTAAACCCAGAAGGCAACACTCAGATTAACTTCCATATTAATACTTCAATTCCAGGAGAGATCTGGAAAAAAGCAACTGCTGAAGAAAAAAAAGATCTTAATGAAAAAGAAGTAAAAGAACTATTAGAGAGAGAAATGAAAAGCGGGCGTTTAAAAGAAGATGAATTGAGAAGAATCGAGCAAGGTGAAATCAAAGAAGCAATGGGTATTGTTAATGTAGAAACAGGCGATCTCTCACTGTTGAGGTATGAAATTAAAGATACGCCCCGCGGCAAGGTAATATATACACCTGAAAAAAGATTGGAGAGTTTTAACCAGACAGAATGGGACAAAGAAAAGCTAAGAATATTTGAATTGCAAAAGCAAAAAGAAGAAAGAGAAACTATGCTTGCAAATAATGCCCAAAAATATGAATTTCTAGAGGTTAAGAACAAGCAAGAAATTTTAAGCTATGAAGAAAAGGTAGAATTAAGCAGGTTAAGAAATGCTTCTGCTATTATGCAAGGGCATATTATAGAGATTAATTCCCACATAGAAACAGCAATAAATGAAATGTACAACAAATCAAAGAAATATTCAAATCCTGAAGAGTATAAACAAACAAGAGAAAAATTAAAAGAGCAATTTGAACCAATAAAAGATTTCTATGATAAAGAAAAGGGTTTAATAGATGAATTTGAAAGGGCTAGAAAAGCAAGAAATGAAGAAAAGATGTCTCATATACAAGAAGAATACAAAAATCTTGAGAATAGCAAAGAAGAGACAAGCAAAAGATTGATTAATTATGTAAATGTATTGCCAACACCAGACACATGGGTTCCAACAAACAAACTAGCTTTGGAAAAAACATCTGAAACAGTGGCAAACTCAGCTTTTGCAGCATTTAAAAAATTCGGAGAGCATACCCCTATGATAACGCTTGAAAATTACCAGCAGGACTTGACCTTGGGAAATGCAGATGACTTAAGAAATACAATAGAAAAAAGCAGAAGCATGTTTGCTGAAAAGCTTGCATCAGAAAAAGGAATTTCAAAATCAGAAGCAAGAGCAACAGCTGAAAAACTGATAGGCGTCACATGGGATGTTGGCCATATAAATTTCCTAAGAAGAAAAGGATATTCAGAAGAGGAAATATTAAAACAGACGAAAACAATAGCGCCTTATGTTAAACAATTGCACATAACAGACAACTTTGGATTTTCAGATGCTCATCTTCCTCCTGGAATGGGCAACTCGCCAATAGCACAGCAGCTTGATATTCTTAAAAGAGCAGGATTTAAATTTGAAGGCGATGAAGCAAAAGGCAGGGTAATAATTGAATCAGGTGCTTTTGTGCAGCATTTCAAGGAAAACCCCCACCTGTATGCATTGGAAGCATTTTCCTCTCCATTATACACAATGAAAGCAACCCCATCATGGTATCAGATAAGAGACACTCAAGGAGCTTATGGAATTGGCCTTGGCAATATTTATCCAGAAGTACATTTCAGGGATGTTTATGGCGGTGGTTTTGCATCAGTGCCTAGGGAACTTGGCGGCCAGTTTCCTGGAGAAAAATCAAGGTTTGCAGGAACTCCAAATACTTGAAGACCACAAGATATATAATCCAGTATATTGATAAAATATTGATAAAAATCAGGGGTGATAATTAATTGAAAAATTTAAGCAGGAAAGATTATGACATTTCTTATGATTTTGCAACTAAAGTATATAAAAAATTTGACAAAGTAATAAAATCAATAGTCCTCTTTGGCTCAACACCAACAGGAAAGGCAACAGATTTAAGCGATATAGATCTCATAATAATCATTGATGACTGCACTATAAAATGGGATGAAGAATTAATAGCATGGTACAGGGAAGAGCTTTCAAAATTAGTAGCTTCATTAAAATATTCAAAAAAACTCCATATTAATACAGTAACTCTATCTGTTTTCTACGACCAGATGCTGAGAGGCGAACCAGTAATAATTAATGTGATAAGATATGGCATAGCATTAATTGATTTTGGCGGTTTTTTCAGCCCATTAAAAATCTTGCTTGCGCAAGGCAGGATAAGGCCAACACCAGAAGCAATATACAATGCTTTGAATCGAGCCCCAATACACTTGTCAAGGGCTAAATTTTCATTGTTGTCAGCCATAGAATCATTTTACTGGGCAATGGTTGATTCATCGCATGCAGCATTAATGGCAGCAAAGAAAACACCTCCCAGCCCAGAGCATATAGCAGCTATGCTTAAGGAGCATTTTGTAAAAAAAGGCCTGCTGGACCAAAAATTCGTTGACTGGTACAAAGAGATGTTTGCATTATCGCATTACGTAAGCCATGGTGAAGTAATAAACATAACCAGCAAAGAAATCGGCATGCTGCGAGAGCGTTCAGATAAATTCGTTGGTGAAATGGCTGCTTTGGTTAAAAAGTTAATTTAGAAAAGCTCCAATTGCCCGTCTTCATTTAAATCATCTTTTTTTTAAATCCTTTACAGGATAAGTTTCTAATAATCTTAAAATATAATTTTCGCTTAATGGCTCAATTCCAGTAATCCCACTTGTTATTAGAGTAGGTATTTTTTCTTCAAGCCTTACTTCATTATCATCTGGTTTTATGCCAACTGTTTCTCTAATAATTTGTGGGCTTAATAATACTCTTTCAAAATTAGCATCCTTAATCTTGCCAATCAAATTTCCATTATTTGTAATAAGTCTAACCCACCCCTTCCCGATATATTGATTGTATAGCTCTTTGACTTTGTCCATTTTAATAAAAAAATTATTTCTTTTTTCCAGCTCTGCTATTAGCATACATTGCTGCGACCATTGCATAATTGTCTCTTGTTCCAAATGCTTTGTCAAATTTGTCTTTGTCAAGTTTCAAGTCATTGTTCAATAAACCCTTTGACAGCAATCTTGAATTTATGTCCAATAATTCCCCACCATACCTATTCCAGTCCCTTACTATGTCCTTTGCATATGCTGGCATTCCGCGCATCTTTATCATTGCATCAGCTATCATTTCAGATCTTTCTGCCGGCTTAGACTTAGCAAGTTTTTTGTATGCATTATAGCCTTCCACTAAATCCTTATCAGCATCTTTGCTATTTAAATATTCTTGGCTTAATTCAAATTCCGATAAAATTGGCAGCAAATTTTCGTAGACATTAACCTTTATGCTCTCTTGTATAACATCATCAGGCACTTTGCCTTTAAACTTCTTGCTTATATCTTCCTTTACCTTTTCTATTATTTCTTCTATTGCTTTGTTTGTTTTATTTGCATAAAATGTTAGCAATTCGCATTTTGCAGCCTCTAGTTCTTTGTCAATATTCTTTTCATTATTATCTACCCATGTATCCCTTGATTCTCTCCATGATTGCGGAGATGGTGCATTTATGAATAATTCAGGCACATAATCTGTTATTTTAGCAACTACTTTAGAAACATCCCTCATAACGCCTGTATCTGATTCTTTTAAACCAGTTTCATAATCTTTTAAACATCTATTTAAACCATGTAATTTGTTTAAGTTGACTATTTCTTCTAATTTTATCATTCTTGTTTTTCCTCCCTTGTCTTTTGTTAATATGTTAGTATTTTGTTACTTTAAGGTAGTAATAGTTATTTATAAAGCTTTCGGAAGGGCTTTTTTAATTTCTTATTTAAAAAAAGATAAATTTTGCCTGGAGCCAATTTATCAAAACATGTTCTAATGCATCAAATATAATCCTTTCTCGCAACGCCAAGAAGAAGTTTTCTCTCAGTTCTTGCAACAACATGCCTTATCTTGTCAACAGCATCTATGTTTGCTGACACTGAATCTATGCCTATTTTTACCAAGTACTCAACCATCTCTTCATCGCTTCCTGCCTGGCCGCAAATGCTTGTCTCAACATTATACTCTTTGCACGTCTTTATGACCTCTTTGATAAGCCTAAGCACAGCGGGGTGTTTTTCATTAAACAGCTTTGCTATATGCCTATTATTCCTGTCAATTCCCAAAGTCAGCTGAGTTAAATCATTAGTGCCAAAAGAAACAAAATCAATGCCTTCATCGCATATCTCCCTTATAATCTGGCATGCAGCAGGAGTTTCAATCATGACTCCGAAATCAATGTTCTCGCAAGGGTCTAAGCCGATTTCCTGCATGATCTCTTTTGCTTTTTTAATCTCTTCAACATTTATGACAAACGGCAGCATAACGCCAATATTTGTATGGCCCTGATCATGCAATAACTTAATGGCGCTAAATTCAGCCTTTAACAAACTAATATCATCTAAGCTTCTTCTTATGCCGTGCCAGCCTATCATTGGGTTGCTTTCTTTGGGCTCTTCTTCACCACCTTCTAAATCAACATATTCATCAGTCCTAAAATCAGATGTTCTAACCCATATTGGCTTGTTCTTAAAAAAACTCGCTATCTTGCCAATATTGTCAACCAGCATACTGATGTATTCATTATCCCTTCCTTCTCTTATGTACTTCATTGGATGCACATTGTTGCTTGCTATCATCATCTCCAGTCTCAGCAGGCCAATGCCATCATTGTCAGTAGAAGCTGCTTTTTCAGCATAATCAGGCATGTCAATATTTACTTTTATTTCTGTAATAGTTTCAACATTGCCGAATTTTTCATATTTCTCTTTTTCAATTTCAGGGGGCTTTATAGCAACTTCCCCTTTGTATACTTTTCCAGAATAGCCATCAACAGTTACAAAATCACCATTCTTCAGCAGTTTTGTTGCATTTATTGCTCCAACAACGCAGGCTATCCCTAATTCCCTGCTTACTATTGACGCGTGGGATGTAATCCCTCCTTCATCAGTTACAATAGCAATAGCCTTTTTCATAGCAACAACATAATCAGGATTTGTCTGGCTAGCAACAAGTACATCCCCCTTTTGTATTTTAGGCAAGTCATCAACACCAAACACCAATCTGACACTTCCATTTCCTATGCCTGGTGATGCGCCAAGGCCCTTCAAAACTGGCTCTGTTGTGAATTTTTCTTCTGCTTGCCTGACATTAGAAACTTTCTTTAATGTTGTAACAGGCCTTGACTGCACAATATAAATATTTGGCCCTTCAATAGCATACTCAATATCTTGCGGACTGCCATAATAGTCTTCTATTTTAACAGCTAATTCTCCAAGCCTTCTGATTTCAAAATCATTTAATTTCTGCTCTCTTTTCTGCCCTTCAGGAATATTTCTTTTTACAGTATATCCAAGATTAACGTCTAAAGTTAAAAGCCAGTCCTGCTTGTTTATTGTTTTTTCTTTCAGCCTTAAATTATTTTTATCCAGTATGTACTGGTCAGGTGTTATGGCACCAGAAACAACAGCTTCTCCTAATCCAAAACCAGTTTCAATAACAATTTCCTCTTCAATATTTGTAGCAGGATTTATTGTAAATACAACACCGGATTTATTGCTCTGTATTTGTTTTTGAACAACAACTGCAATGTAAACCTTTTCATGCGCAAAATTATTTTTAACTCTGTAATAAATTGCCCTTGCAGTATACAATGATGCCCAGCATTTCTGAACAGACTTCAATAAATTATTAACACCTCTTACGTTCAAAAATGTTTCTTGCTGGCCTGCGAAAGACGCCCCAGGGGCGTCCTCTAAAGTTGCACTAGATCTTACAGCAACATAAGGCAAATCTCTCCCGGATTTCAAGATTTCCAATGCTGCCTTTGATGCATTCTTGAAGGTATCATAGTCTATATTCAGGCTGTCATATGCTTCGATAATCTCATTCTTTATGTCATTAGGCATCTCAGCTGATAAAATAAAATCCTGAACTTCCTTTGCCGCCAGCTGCAATGCTGCACTATTTTCTACATCTAAATTATCAAGAATAGCATATATTCTTTCTGCCAGCTTATTATCTTCAATGAATCTTTTGAAGGCATAGGCAGTAACAACAAAACCAGGAGGTACAGGCAAGCCAGCATTATACATTATCCCCAAATTCAATGCCTTGCCGCCAGCTAAATCCAAGTCATTTTTTGTTAAATCTTTGAACCAAGATACATTTTGCAAAATTCTATCACCTCAAGTTTAGTCTGTTTGCATAATTTATAAAGTTTATTATACATCAATTGCTTGTTTTAAAATAATACAACCAAAAAACCTTTAAATAACGATTGTCTCTCTGCAATATGCTTGATTTGGAAAAAAAGAAAGATTATCTTATAGAACATTGGATTAAAAACAGCATAATAACAGACAAGGCTTTAATAAAAGCATTCCAAGAACTGCCAAGGGAGAATTTTATCCTTAAGGAATATAAAGATCGAGCTTATGATGACTATCCTCTGCCAATATTGGAAAACCAGACAATTTCACAACCAACAACAGTTATGTTAATGACTCAGGCTTTAGAACTCAAAAAAAATGATAAGATTTTAGAAATAGGAACTGGCTCTGGATACCAGGCAGCATTAATCTCCAAGATAATAGGAATTAAAGGGGCTGTTGTATCAACAGAAATCATGCCAGAGCTGATAAAATTTGCAAAGAACAACATTAAAAAATTAAAAATAAAGAACATAAAAATAATAAAATCTAAAGACAATGAAATTGGTTGCAAGAAATACGCCAAATATGACAAGATTATTGTAACGGCAGCTCTGCCAGAGATACCACCAGAACTTTACAAGCAATTAAAAGACAATGGCATTATTGTAGCTCCAGTAGGCTCAGAATTCAGCCAGGAAATGTTAAAAATCAAGAAATTATTCTACAATAAATATAATGTTAAAAGGCTTGGCATGTTCCAGTTTGTTCCTGTAAGGGGAAAATTTGGTTTTATGTAAGAGCTAGCTAATTAATATAATATTTTCCAGGCAGCCTTGCAATAGCAAAGTTCAATGCGGTTTTAGCAGATAATATATCCTTGGTGTCCACCATTACTGTGATAATGGGCTGGTCTTTTTTAACCTGTGCTGCAAGACCAACAGGCTTGCCAAATGCCATTGTCATACCAGGGCTCATTCTATCTGCACCAGCGCCAGCAAGCATTTTATGCTCCCTTAAAATATGATGTGGATATGGCCTGACTTTTAAATGATAATTATTTCCCAATAAATCAGCCAGATGCTTATGAATGACCTGTCTTGCAGATTCCAGAGCATTATGCCTTAGTTGTATGTCTTGTTTTGAATATAAGTTTACTTCGCTCTCAAATTTCTTTTGCAAATCACCCTGATCAAACTTCACCAATTTCAACGGAGGTATAGCCTTTATAAAAGCCCATTTTTTATACTTGCTCTTTCTAGTATATGCTCTTATAACCTTTGTATAGCATTTGCCTTTTCTTAATCCTGCCATTTCATATAACCTCTACCTTTGTCCCAATAGACTGTCCTGGCATTCCTCTTTCAAATATTACTCTTAAAGCTCCAGAATTGCCGTGTGCTTTGACTATCTTGCCTTTTATCTCTTTTCCGCTTTTAGTTTTCCATGTAACATGTTTCTCTAGCAATTTGCCAGCCTTTTCCTTTGTATCATAACCACTAACCTTTACAATCATATGGTTGTCATACTTTGTCTTGTGGCTTCCCCTGAAATTAACAATTACGCCTTGCATACTCTTTATTCTTAATCAACTATTTTTAAACCTTTCCACCTTGCTGCATTGTTGCATCTACGGGACTTAAAGTAAGTAAAAAAATTATTTCTTCTTTCTAGGTTCTTTATCCCATCTTGCAGATTTACATTTTGGACAAATTAATGGTTTTTCTTTTGAAGAACGAGGTAGCCATTCATATCCACAATTATTACATCTATAACCTTTGACCTTAATTTCTATCTCTGGCATAACTATTGGTATTCTTTAGATTTTATAAACTTTACTAATTATAGTATTACTTTATTAGTAGTTACTTTACAACAGAAAGATTTATATAGAAGTATTACTTTATATAGTTATACTAAACAAAGTAATTAAGAGGGTTCCGAAGAACCCTCAGATTCCAATCGTCGCTAAACAAATGAAATCTAAAGAAAGAATAGAACAGAAGTATAAAAAAGTATCTTGTCCTTTTTGTAGTTCTGACAATGTAATTAAAAGAGGAATTAGAGAAACTGAAAATAGAGGTAAAGTTCAAAGATATGGTTGTAAGGATTGTAGTAAAAGATTTTCTATTGATGATGGTTTTTGGAAGATGAAAAACCATGAGAAGAAAATAACACTCTGTATGGATTTATATTACAAAGGTGTTTCATTCAGAAAATTACAAGAACACTTACAAGCATTCTATCCTAAAAATGCTCACTATTCTACGATTTATCGTTGGATTATCAAGTATGCAATAATGACTAGCAAATTAACAGATAATCTACAAGTTAAATCTGGTAGAGAGATTATGAGTGATGAGATGGAATATTATAGAAGGATAAGCAAAAACCAAAAGGGTAGAGAGCAGAATTGGTTTGTTGATACGTTTGATGTTGAAACAAGATTTATGATTGCAGGAGAGTATATGAGAAGCAGAACTAATGAAAACCTAATTAAAGTTTTGAATAGAACAAAATTCAAAACAGGAGAGCAAGTAGAAATAGTAACAACAGATGGTTTAATGGGTTACCCTGCTGTTTTAAGAAAAACATTTAGTTTGCAATCACCTTATCATGCTTCAAGCAGAACGAAAAGNAAAATAATCCATAATGTTGTTATAGCATCAGAAAGGGGTTTTAATCATCCAATTGAAAGATTGCATAATACAATTAGGGAAAGAACAAAAATTATGCGTGGTAACGGCTGTTAGTCTCCCTGAACAAAGTGAAGGTTGGATTTTAGTGCGGTGTTCAGTGCAGCCAAAGGATCCGAAGTCAATTGAGGGACGCTACCCTGCATTGTTGCATCTACGGGACTTAAAGTAAGCAAAAAATTATTTCTTCTTTTTAGGTTCTTTATCCCATCTTGCAGATTTACATTTTGGACAAATTAATGGTTTTTCTTTTGAAGAACGAGGTAGCCATTCATATCCGCAATTATTACATCTATAACCTTTAACCTTAATTTCTATTTCTGGCATAACTATTGGTATTCTTTAGATTTTATAAACTTTACTAATGATAGTATTACTTTATTAGTAGTTACTTTGCAACAGAAAGATTTATATAGAAGTTTTACTTTATATAGTTATACTAAACAAAGTAGTTACGAGGGTTCCGAAGAACCCTCAGATTCCAATCGTCGCTAAACAAATGAAATCCAAAGAAAGAATAGAACAGAAGTATAAAAAAGTATCTTGTCCTTTTTGTAGTTCTGACAATGTGATTAAAAGAGGAATTAGAGAAACTGAAAATAGAGGTAAGGTTCAAAGATATGGTTGTAAGGATTGTAGCAAAAGATTCTCTATTGATGATGGTTTTTGGAAGATGAAAAATCATGAAAAGAAAATAACTCTTTGCATGGACTTATATTACAAAGGCGTTTCATTCAGAAAATTACAAGAACACTTACAAGCATTCTATCCTAAAAATGCTCACTATTCTACAATTTATCGTTGGATTATCAAGTATGCAATAATGACTAGTCGATTAACAGATAACTTACAAGTTAAATCTGGCAGAGAGATTATGAGTGATGAGATGGAATATTATAGAAGAATAAGCAAAAACCAAAAAGGGAGAGAGCAGAATTGGTTTGTTGATACTTTTGATGTTGAAACAAGATTTATGATTGCAGGAGAATATATGAGAAGCAGAACTAATGAAAATCTAATTAAAGTTTTGAAGAGAACAAAATTCAAAACAGGAGAGCAAGTAGAAGTAGTAACAACAGATGGTTTAATGGGCTATCCTGCCGTTTTAAGAAAAACATTTAGTTTACAATCACCTTATCATGCTTCAAGCAGAACGAAAAGCAAAATAATCCATAATGTTGTTATAGCATCAGAAAGGGGTTTTAATCATCCAATTGAAAGATTGCATAATACAATTAGGGAAAGAACAAAAATTATGCGTGGTTTTCATGGATGTTTAGACTCTGCATATGCAATCATGAAGGGTTTAGAAATTAATTATAACTTTGTAAGAAAACACTTAGCTCTTGATGGCAAAACTCCTGCCGAAGTTTCAATTCCAAACCTAAAATTAGGGATTAATAGATGGTTGGATCTAATAAAATTGAGTAAATTATAACCGAAAAGTTTATATACCACCATATACTACCATGTTATATGAAATTATAAAATGAAAAATGACAAAAATACAAATAGACTTAGACGAAGAAGAAGACGAGATAGTAGAGATATACAAATTAGTGAATAATCTAAAAACAAAACAAGAAGCTATTAAGAAAATGGTAAAATATTTTAAAGCTGAAATTAAACCAAAGAACTTAAAAGATAAAGATTACTTTGAGGTATAAATAAAATGGAAACACCAACAATAATATGGATAGGGGCCGGGGCATTAGGAGTAATAGGGTTATTCTTTTTAACAAAAGGATGGATTATAGTCTATAACAAATTTATTTATTGGAGAAATAAATTAGATGAGAAATTTGCAGGAATTGATGTTATAATGCAAAGAAGAATTGATATGCTTCCTGCACTTGCACAAGTTGCTAAGAAATATAGCATTCATGAATATAAGACTATCAAAGATACTATAGAAGCAAGAAGTAGATGGAGCAAAGATACTCCTATTAATGAAAAGGTTAAGGCTGTTGAAGATGTAGAAAATAACTTTCTAAAAATTCAAGCTGTATTTGAAAGATATCCAAAAGTTAAAGCCGATAAATTATACCAACAAATTATGGGTTCTGGAAATATAACCAGAATTGAAAGAAAACTTCAAGATTTTAGATTAACATATAATAAAGTAGTTAGAGATTATAATGAAAGAGTTCAAAGATTTCCAAGAAACATAGTAGCAAGGGTTCATGGGTTTAAAGTTGCTAATTATCTTATTTTAGGAAATAAAGCAAATCAAGGAGCTCAAGAGGAATACAAACCTAAAGAGATATTCGCTGATTGAGGTTTCTAAAATGGGGATATTCTCTAAGAAACCAAAACCCGTGATTATTGGAGTTTGTGGTAGAAGTTGTTCTGGCAAGTCTACAGTTATTAAAGAACTTGAAGAAAAATATAAAGGAAAGTTCTTACATATAAATCAAGATAAATTTTTTAAAATTAAGGNAGATAATTGGGAAAGACCAGANGCTTTAAGATTTGACAAATTAATAGAAGCTATAAAACTTTTGAAGAATGGTGAAAATGCTTTTATTCCAACTCATAGATGGACAGAAAATTTTGACAGAGAGGTTAAGCCACATAAAGTAGTAATTGTTGAAGGTTATTTATTATTTGTAAATCCCGAGTTAAACAAATTGTTTGATAAGAGAATATGGGTAGATGTTTCCGATATTAATCTTCTTTACCGCAGATTAAAAAGATTTAATGATCTTAGCCAACTTGACTATACTATGAATTCAGTTATTCCAGAATCAAAGAAATATGAAAACATACAAAGAAAACACGCAGATATTATTATTGATGGTAATAAATCTAAAGAAGAAATCATAAAAGAGGTTGAAAAAGAAGTTGTTTCAAAGTTAACAAAATGAATGAAAATACAAAAGAAGATGTTGTTGAAGTTTTAATGGCAATCTATAAAATCCCTGGGCAATATTTTATTGCAGGAATTATTTCATTTGCCTTTTGGAATGCAATGAGAGATTTGACAAATTGGGCAATAATATTCCTTTTGTTTGGAGTTTTTTGTTTTGTGTTAGAGATTATTTCTCCAATATTAGCAGGAAAGAGATTATATAATAAATTTAAAGGTTGGTTCAAATGACACACCATTTAATCGAATTTAGATTTCAGTCCAAGAGAATAAGAACTTATCTTAAAGGAATGATTTACGGCATAAATCGAAAGTTTGATGTTGGCAAAAGAAAACATGTTCCCCATATAACTTTGGTTGGACCTATTGAGACAAATAATGAAGGAAGACTTATATCTGACTTTGCAAGAATTTGTTCTCAAACTAGACTAATGAAATTTAAAGGAAATGGTTTTGGAACATTTGACAATAATCATGTTGTTTTTGTAAACATTATACCAAATGAAAGATTTAATGATTTTAGGATAAATCTTTCTAAAACATTAAAAGAATATTGTAAATTACCTGCACATAACAAAAGAGAAGAAAAAGATAGGTTTGGATATCATTCAACATTGGCTATGAAATTAAATCAAAATGAGTTTGACTCAATAAAAAATTACATTAAAAATAAACCTGCTCCCGATTTTACACAAATTGTTATGAGAGTTACTTTGCTTAAGGGTGGTAAAATTTTACGAGAGTATGATTTTCTTCAAAGAAAATTATTAAATAGAAGACAAGCATTAAACAAACATATAACAAGACGAAGCAAAACTTTGCTAAAAGAATTTATGAAAGGAACACATAATCCTGATAGAAAAATTATTGAAAAAAAGGGTATTATTAATACTACCACACAATCAAAATCATTATTACAGAAAATAATTACATTTTTTACTAAAAAATGAGCGATAAAAGAAGAAAGGGAGTAGCAATTGTAGANACCGANAAAGGAATATTAGTCGTAGCTGGAAGAGGCAAAAGATTTATTCTTCCCGGTGGCGGAGCTGAAAAATGGGAAAGCAGAAAAAAAGCAACCATTAGAGAACTTTATGAAGAAACAGGGTTAAAAACCAAAAATATAGTTTATTTATTTCGATATGTTGGTAGTAAATGGCATGCTCATGGCGGAAAATCTATAAGAAATTATGCCAAAGTTTTCCTTGTCGAATCAGAAGGAAATCCGAAACCGAGACATGAAATAAAATATATTGCCTTCTGGAAAACAGGAAGTAACCTAAATCTGACAGGTGGAACAAAAAAAGTTATTGAAAAATATTTAAGGGATTATAAACAATAAATAATCACTTACTTTTACTATCAATTAACTTAGAAAGTCCCGACAACGCAACAATGCACCAC
>C687J35174_10007269_pt1 | contig 14279 bp, 16 predicted proteins | sample RifCSPhighO2_01_FD_35174 | JGI IMG/M metagenome (IMG submission 35174) | reverse complement strand
GGCGGAGCTTCGCTCCGCTCGCCAGAATTTCGCCAAAAAATCGTTCTCTTTGATTGCGGAGCCGTCAGTGAGAATCGGACTCACGGTCTCGATATTACCAATATCGTGCTTTACCACTAAGCTATAACGGCTAAAAATTCAATTTTGCCCATATATTAGGACTAAAACAATCCTAGTATACAGAAAAAATAATATTATTCAAATATAGCTAATTTCAAAACTCTGGAATGATCTTTAAGAAAACCATAACCAGTGCAAAGAAGATAAAAAATCCTCCAATAATCCGAGCTAGTATTTTTTCATTAATTTTATTAGCAAAAATAGAACTAATAATTCCTCCGACTGCTGCTGATATACCAATAATTATGCCTAATCTAAAATCAATATTTCTATTTTCTGCATAGCCCATTACACCAGATAAAGCAGTTAATAACATAACAAAACTGGATGTACCAATAGATTTTTTGATATCAAATCTTAAAACAGAATAAAGAATAATAAATACAGACAGTCCTCCACCAGCTCCAAATATACCAGTAGCTAATCCAATAATTAATCCCATAATAATCATTCCGATTGGATTTTTTAAATATATTGATATTCTCTCTGGTATAAATAAACTATTATTATTTTTAGACAAACCAGTTTTAAACATTTTAAAACCAAATAAAACCATACATATTGCTAAAATGAATAAAATAAACGATCTGGAAATTTCAACAACAAGATATGACCCTATTTGTGCACCTATTAATGCTCCAACAATTATCCATAATATTTCTTTTATATTTATATTTTTTGCGCGATAATAAGAATATGAAACTGTTCCAGAAGCAATAACATCAACCAATAAACTTGTACCCAGTACAATTGGCAAAGGTATATTAAAAAAAGTTGTAAAAATTGGAATCAATATCAAAACTCCTGATGCTCCTGTAAGCCCAGTAATAGCCCCAACAATAATTCCAATAATAATGTAAATAATCAAAAAATAATCCACCTAACAAATAATATAAATTATAACATAAAATCAAAAATTCCCATCTGCGCAAGAACCGTTCTTACGCAGATTTTAATTAATAGCTTTTGATAATAAATATATTAAAGCTCCACATAATCCCCATAAAGGAATAGCCAATAAACTTGTATGCCCTGCAATCGAATATTTATTGTACATCCAAAGTCTTTGCCCAACAACTGTTTTGTAAGAATAACCAATACAATATTCAAGTATTGTTCCAAGAACAGCAAATATTAAAAAGTATTTTAATATTGATAGACTAACAGTAAATGACATTACAAGCACGGCAAGTAATGGAATAGAAATAAGAAATAGATACCTAGAAAATTTAAAGTGTACAATTTGATGCTTTTTTTCAATACCATTTTTCTTAAAATAAATTTTAGACAAAAACGATTCAATTCCAACTCCAAAAACTATAACTCCTAAAAAAATTATTAAATCAAAATACATACTCATAAGATGATTATATCATTTCTAACATCCAATTAATACACTAATTTGCGTGAGAACGGTTCTTACGCAGGTTCTTCTTCTATAAAATAATTCTCAACAAAATCTTTAAACTCTTGAACACCTTGAAAATAATCGGGGAAATTTTCTGGATTAATTATATTCCTCTCTAACCTATTTTCTCCAATATAATCAAGATAGCTAGAATACTGATATATTTCTAAAAACTTCTTCATTTCTAATGATTGATTTTTAATCTCTTCTTTCCACTTAGGAAAACCTATTTCTATTGGATTAATATGTATATAACCAAATAGTTGGCGCATATAATTGTCATCAACTCCAATTAATTTTGATTTAAAAAGACCACCAAATAATGCACCCTTTCTTTGTTGGCTAATATTAAAATACATTGAATATGCAACACCTAGTTTTCTCATGAATTTTGTAATACCTCCATCAATTTCTTGTTTGACGACTAAATGAAAATGATTTGTCATCAAACACCATGTCCCAATAGAAACCAATTGTTGTCCCCTATCTAAAACTAGAATTTCATGAAAAGTTTTATGCTGTCTATTTAAAAGATCATCAAGCCGAACAGTATCTGTTGAATTTGAAAGATAAAGAAGCATTATGAATCTCTCATAATCTTTTCGTGATTTAAAAATAATTCTTTTATCAATACCACGATTAAAAATGTGATAATATTCACCAGTTATAAATGGATCCTTTCTTAACATTATTTAATTATAACAAAATAAAAAATCTGCGCAAGAACGGTTCTTACGCAATTATTTTTCTGTAATAGANTCGATTTGNTANAGTTTGTTTTGTTGTGATGTNTATTGTTTAATGTCTTTAATCTCCCCTGTTTTATAGACCTTGAGTTGGACAATAAGACCTTGCATGGTTTCAGCACTGAAATATTGATCAAACATAAAATTTCCTAAACTGTAAATTATAACTTTGTCTTTATAAATCTCTATATCTTGAACAACATGTGGGTGATGTCCTGCAATAATATCCGCACCATTGTCTATCGCTAAATGTGCCAAATATGTTTGACGAGCATTGTGTTTTTGATATTCTTCACCCCAATGAATAGAAACTATAAGAGTGTCACATTGACTTTCTACAGACTTTATAATATTTTCAAAATCAGGGTCACTGGCAAGTAAAATTCCAGGACTTTTCTCAGTTGCCTGCATCCAATCCGGACCAACATCGGAAAATCCTAAATAGCAAACCTTGATATTATTATTTTCTATAATTTGGGGTTTTTGGGCATCAAGATAATTCTCCCCTGCTCCGGTAAATAAAATACCACCGGAAGTTAGCCGATTTAAAGTATCACTAAACGCAAGTGTTGTATAATCCCCTACATGATTGTTCGCAAAACTAACGATATCAATACCAAGATTTTTTAAAAGACTGATAACTGTCGGATTCATTCGAAAAGAATAAATACTGCCCACATTGTGCCCAACATCAGAAACTGGACCTTCTAAATTTAAAAATGAAATATCATCATTTTGAAAAATTTCTAACTGTCCAGCTTTATCATCTATTCTGACATTTTTAAAAAGTTCATCAAGATCTCCATTAAAATTTTTATTAACGCTTCCTTTGACCCCACGGTCAAACATGACATCCCCAGCAAAAGTTAAAACAACATAATCAGGTTCTTTTTCTTTAAAATTTAAAGGCTCTAAAACTTGTGCATTTTGGTTATTTTTGACAACTTGAGACCCAAAAACATTCGAAAACAAACCACCAAAAAATACCCAATAAAATAATGAGCCAAAAATTAAAGTTATAAATATTGATAACAATATTTTTTTCATTATATTTAGAGTCTAGCACAAAATACTTTTACTTGCTAAATAAGCTTATATTTGGTACTATAATGTATCACGGAGACACAATGAGGTATCTCCGAAGGAACATATAGCGCGAATAACAACAAGGTTATGAGTAATAGAGGATAGTAGTAAAATGGTTAAATAATATATCGCGGAGTAGAGAAGAGGTATCTCACAAGGCTCATAACCTTGGGACCCCCGTTCGATTCGGGGCTCCGCAACAATCCTGCCCGCAATGCTAAACACAGCTTTTGCAGGCGGGCGAAATGTGACAGATTTCAAACTATCACAATTCGAAATTAGAATATGTCGGCGTAGCTCAGTTAGTTAGAGCGCGGCACTCATAAAGCCGAGGTCGGAGGCGCGCATCCTCCCGTCGACACAATATAAAAATAGTATATTGTTAGTATATATTACTATCACGGTATATAATATAGATATGCCGATATATAAAGAAGTAAACAAAGATTTCTTTAAAAAATGGACCCATGACATGGCTTATATTCTGGGATTTTTTTCTGCTGATGGATATATAACAGTTAATAAACGAGGGGGACAGTTTTGGTGTATCCAGATCACAGATAAAAAGTTATTAGAGGATATACAAAAAACAGTCCGTTCAAATCATACAATTAGTGAAAGAAAAAGGGAAATAAATGAAAAGACTTTGTATCGTTTACAAATTGGTAGTATAGAGATGTGTAACGATTTAAGAAAGTTAGGACTTTTTGAGAAGAAAACAAAAAATATGGTTGTTCCGAATGTTCCAGATAAATATTTAGGTTCTTTTGTCCGCGGTTATTTTGATGGAGATGGAAATATTTGGATGGGCTATACTCATAAAAATACTAAAAATCCGATTTTAACTATACAGACTATGTTTACATCATCTTCATTTAATTTCCTAAAACAACTTCATTCTAAACTCTTAAAAAATATATTATCTGGCGGATCGTTATATCAACCAAAACCCAATTATTTCCGATTGCTTTATAGTAGAAATGACACTTTGAAATTATATAATTTCATGTATAATGGGACAGTCAAGCTTTCTAGGGGTTTATTCCTCCAAAGAAAAAAGGAAGTTTTTGACAAATTTGCGGCTGTAGCTCAACGGTAGAGCACTCGCCTGTCGATTGGCAGCTTTTCGTCGAAATGGCGAATTGAAACTCTCTGGGATATCGGTGAATGCTAAATCTGTATATTATGGACATGCGAACACCGAGGGAACCCTTATGTAAAAATACTTTAATAAACAAAATAAGTAATTAAGGGGCGCCGTAGAGACTAGATACCGGAGTACCTAAACCCTTTATTTTAATAAAGGAAATGGTAAAGATATAGTCCATGCCATTACGAAAGTCTTGGAATTAATGCACGCGAGAGGTCGAGGGGTCAGCACCCTTCAGCCGCGCAAGAAAATCCCCGAAAGGGGATTTTTGCTTGCCGGCTTAAGAAATGTCTGGGAGACATTTCGTAGGGTGCTGACGAGCTTTTGCGATAGATTTTGATGGTGAGCTTGTCGAATCAGAAAAAATATATCCAAAAGGTATACTGTTCATGTAATGAAAAGCACCCTTCATCCGCGCATAAGAAAAACAGCTATTTTGTATAGGTGTTTTTTTGTGAGTGTATTGAACGTGGAACTGTGTTATTATTTGAATATGAACGAAGGACTACCTAAGGAAATTAAATATACAGAAAAAAGTGATCCTGGAGAAGAAAGGGATGTAAATCTGATTATGGAGACAGTAAAAATAGATTCGCAAAGAATTTTGGAAAAGATAAGAAATTCGATAGATAATCACAAATATGGAGCAATTTTAGGGATAGATGGTGGCGGAAGAGTCCCAGCTCTTATTTTAGGTAAAACTATCAATAATATATACGCCTCAAAAAGGGAAGAAAAAATTAAAACCTTTTTTATTACTGGATCTCGTAGTCTTAATATTTATGGTAAAGATACTGAAAAAATTAAACAACTCACAAGTTATTTTAAGCAAAATTCTTTTGAAGGTATAAAAAATAAAGATGGCAAAGTATTGATTGTCGAAGATGTGGTTGCTAGTGGCGCTTCATTAAAACTTATTGTGCAAGTTTTGCAAGATTTGAAACTTCAATACGATATAACTACCTTGTCTTTTGATGATTCAAGGCTAATCAACAATAATAATAAAGAGAAAGATATTGTAGAGATTGAAAAAAAATTGGGTTCAAAAATTCACTATGGAGAATATGGGGGAGTTTCAAAATTATATGGTAGTAAGCAAATGCAGGGAGTACATAAAAGTCCAGACTTACTGTTTAGTAAACCTCTAGGTAAACCCGTGTCTAAAGTAAAATATGTAAATATTCCTTCACTTGATGGTCATTCTTTTGAATTTATTCAAGATGAACAAAACAAGGAAGTCTTGAGAGGGACCAGAGAATTAGTATCTAAAATATCTGAAGAGCTGACAAAAGAATACTTGAAATAAAACTGGTAGATAAATATATCAATTATGATTTTGTATCGCAATTCCTATTTCGTTCACTAAGCCACGCATATAAAAATAACCATATTAATATGGTTATTTTTATTTACACCACACCAAATTCTTCTAAGACACTGCGATACATGTTGATTGTGCGAATTACATCTTCTTTGGCAAGTTTGTAGCTAGAGCCTTCGTGGGCTATGTCATTGCGAACTTTGTGAGCTTCCCAGGCGTATTTATAACTTGCAAATGGCCTTTCCCCGGCATTAGTTAACATTTCGCTAATTCCATTACCAGTAAAACCACCATATTCTAAAGCTTCTTCAAGTAAAACATCGGCTTCGATTATGGCAACTCGCCAATCGGCTTCAGATGAACTAACAATTAAATTTTCAATCAATTCCCAACGAGGATTTCGAGCGGCGTCGGAAACTCTTTTTTGATATTCATCTATTTTATGGTCAACATGAGATTTTTCATGAGCTTGAATCATAAACATCCGAATAATAGTATAAAAAATAATAACAGCAAAAATTGCCGAGAGAGTTCCGGAAATAATTCCAATTTGATTAAGAAGTATGGAAATGCTATTACTCATTATTTTTATTATTTAAATTTTCTATATCACGACCAATTGTAAATAAATGCTCTTCATTAAAATGTGACGCATAGGCTTGGACACCAACTGGTAAACTATCTTTATTATACCTTACTGGAACTGTTATACCAGGAATACCAGCGATGTTTCCCGGAGCTGTAAATAAATCCTCTAANTACATTGCCAATGGACTATCAGACTTTTCACCAAATTTAAATGGTAACCCTGGCGCTGTTGGTAACATTATAATATCTACATCTTTAAATGCATTTATAAATTCATTTTTAATTGCTTTTTGTAATGCTATTGCTTTATTATAATATGCATCATAGTACCCATGAGATAATATAAATGCACCCAGTATGCAACGACGACGAACCTCTAAACCAAAACCGCCCGTTCTTACTTTTTCATAATAATCATTTAAATTTAAATTAGCATCATCAGGGTGAAAGCCAAATCGTAAACCATCAAAACGACCCAAATTACTGGATACTTCAGCCGGCTGGATAACATAATATACAGCTAAAGATAATGGAGTTAAAGGTAATTTAATATCCACAATTTCATAACCCATATCTTTAAGGCCTGATACAGTTTTGTTAAATGCATCCATAATTTCAGGGTCAACCCCATCTTTAATAAAATCTCGTGGTATACCAATTATCTTTTTAAATTCTTTTTTGTATTCATTTCTTTTAATAATTGGGACTAAAGTCTGATCCATAGAATCAGGTATAGACAATGCATTGTATAATATTTCAGCATCATCAATATTTTTTGCTAATGGGCCAATTTGGTCAAAAGAACTGGCCATTGCAATAAGACCATATCGTGAGACTGTGCCGTATGTAGGCTTTAAACCAACAAGCCCGCAATATGCAGCCGGTTGACGGATAGAGCCCCCAGTGTCTGAACCAAGTGAGACTAATGCCCCATACATACTAACAGCAGCGGCTGACCCGCCAGATGAACCACCTGGGACACGAGTAATATCAAGCGGATTTAATGTATTACCAAAACTTGAACTTTCGGTTGAAGAACCCATAGCAAATTCATCCATATTTGTGCGACCCAATATTATAGCACCTTGGTTTAATAATTCTTGAATCACAGGACTAGTATAAGGTGCTACATAATTTTCAAGCATTTTTGAACCTGCAGATGCAATGTGCCCCATAAATAACATATTATCTTTTATGGCTATTGGTACACCTGTTAAAAATGTAGCGGTCCCATTGTCGATTTTTTCTTGAGCTAGCTTTACATAATCTGCTACATCACTAAAAATTTCTAAATATGCATTTATTTTTTCATTATTTTTTATAATGTTTCCCATATATAAAGACACAACTTCGTTAACAGTAGTCTCTTTATTTATATACAATTCGTGAAGCTCTTTAATATTAAGTGTGGAAATATCAATCATAAAAATTAATCATTATTTAAAACTTTAGGAACTTTTACATATCCATTTTCTTTCATTGGAACATTGTTCATAAAGTCAAAACTAATTTGATCTTGATTTGATATATCAGCCCGCAATATTGGATTGTCTTTATTTATATCATCCTGTTTTATATCAATATCTACATTTTGAATTTGGTCAATATAACCCAAAATAGATTCCATATTGGGAATTAAATTTTTGCTTTCTATCTCATTTACATTTATTTTTACATAGCCGGCTAACCGTACAATATCGTCATGTGTCATATATAGATAGTATACCTTAATTTGATAGCATTTTCAAAAATTCATTCTCACTGATGATAGGAACGCCTAAACTAACAGCATTGGTATATTTAGAGCCCGGGTCAGTACCGGCTAACAAAAATGTAGTATTACCCGATACACTGCCAGCAACTTTGCCCCCATTATCAAGAATCATTTTTTTAGCATCATCGCGTGAAAGTACTGGCAATGTCCCAGTAATTACAAATATTTTATTTTCTAATTTTTTACTATTTAATTTTTTAAATTCTTTAATATTTAAATGTTTTAATAAATTATTTAAAACTTTTTGATTATGAGTATCTGAAAAATAACTAACTATAGATTGTGCCATTGTGCCACCTATGCCATCGATAGATTCAATATCATTCAAAGATGCATTTTGTAAATTCTTAAAATTTCCAAATTTTTTAGCTATTAGTATTGCACTCTCTTCGCCCACATGATGTATACCAAGTGCAAATATAAATTTTGATAATTCAACATCCTTACTTTTATTTATAGCATTTATTAAATTATCTGCACTTTTCTCCCCCATTTTTTCCAAAATTGATAAGTCCCCATTTTTTAATTCATAAATGTCTGATTTTTCAACAACCAAGCCTGCATTTACAAGTTTTTCAACTATTTTATCCCCCATACCAACAATATTCATTCCTTTTTTAGAAACAAAATGAATAAGATTTTCCAATTCTTGCGCAAAACATTTTTTATTTAAACAATACATAGCAACAGATGTTTCATTTGTGCCTATTTTTTTTGTGGCAACATTGCTATTACAAACAGGGCATTTATTTGGCATTTTAAAAAGTTTTTCGTTCCCTTGTCGTAAATTAGTTAATACGCTAACAATATCGGGTATGACATCGCCGGCTTTTTTAATTATGACAGTATCACCTATTTTTAAACCCAATTTTTTTATTTCATCTTGATTATGTAATGTTGCACGAGACACCAATGAGCCAGCGATAAGAACGGGACGCAAATGTGCTACTGGCGTTAATGCTCCTGTACGACCAACTTGCACAACAATATCAAGAACTGTTGTTGTGGCCTCGACAGCTGGGAATTTATAAGCCACGCCAAAACGGGGCGATTTTGCAGTATAACCAATGGCTTGTGAAATAGAAAAACTGTTGATTTTAATAACCATACCATCAACGCCATATTCGTGTTTGTCTTTTAGAATAGATTGTTTTTTATAAAAATCCTCTATATCATTTACATTTTTACAAACTTTATAATTTGGATTTACATTGAAACCAAATTGGTTCAACAATTCTAAGGTTTGTTTTTGAGTTTCAGGACTCGCACCCCCAGTAATTTTGTCAATTGCATATGTAAAAAACTGTATGTTTCGAGATTTTGTAATAGCAGGATCAAGTTGTCGCAAAGACCCAGCAGCAGCATTGCGTGTATTTGCAAATAATGACAAATTATCTTTTTCACGCTCTTTGTTTAATTTTTCTAAATCGCTTTTTTTCATCCAAGCTTCACCAACAACGATTAAATTTATCTTTTTATTTAATTTTTTAGGAATTGCATTTATAGCCATGACACTGTGAGTAATATCTTCACCAATTGTGCCATCTCCCCTGGTTGCACCACTTGTTAAATTACCATTTTGATAAGTTAAAATTACTTTTAAACCGTCGATTTTTAATTCAGTAATATATTCTAGATTTTTATTTTTTAAATTTGATTTTTCAATAAACCTATTTATTTTTTCTTCCCATTTTATTAATTCATCATATGAAAAAATATTATCATACGAATATTGGGGAAAACTATGCTTAACTTTTGTAAACTTTTCTATTGGAGCATCGCCAACAGTGACAGTTGGGCTATTAATATCTTTAAATTCCGGAAAATTCTCTTCTAAATTCAAAAGTTCATATACCAAAGCATCATAAGCTTCGTCACTAATCTCCGCATTGTCGTGTTGATGATAAAGCGCCCTGTGATACGCCAAAAGCTCTCTTAATTTTTGTATTCTTTTTTCTTCCTTTATTTTATCCATACAAAATATACATTATACTGTTTTTAATATTTTGTAAAATATAGTCTAATAGTCAACAATTATACCTCTTTGAACCTGTTGCCCTAATTTTGAACTATCACAAGTATTGTAACCAAAAATATTGATTGTTGTTTTGGCTGGTGTACCACTTATATCTCTTACCAAATCAGCTTCAAAACAAGGACCTGGTATCGAAGAAGGTGTATAGTCTATCTCAACTTCATATTTATACATACTAGAACTATATGTACCCTGTATTATTTTATATTTAACTGCACTTAAATTATTATCTCGTCCACAATAAACAGTAGTAGTTGGTGTACCAGAACCATTAGGATCTATGAAAAAACTAGCACCAGCTTTGTCCATCATAAGCATACATTCCAATCCAGTGTCTGCAGCTGACCGTGCACCAAGAGATTCACGAGCTACTCGGGCCAGCCTCATTTCTTTGGAAATTAAATTAATTGTAGCCAACGATACTGCCAAAATAATTGCAATGATTATCATGACATATAAAATCGCAAAGCCACCACTACGCTCGCGCTTCGCGGTGCAAGCCCAACTATTTTTTATGTATTTTAAAAATTTCATATAATTACCAATTAAATAAGCTAGTTTTAATAGTCTTTGATTTTGGATTTCCACCATTGTCTTTCCACTTAACAGTTACATCCACATACATTTCCCCTGGATTTGGAGATGTTAATAAAATTTCACGAGTAAATGTAGTTTGTTTTGTTCCTGACCCAGTACAAACTCCACCACTATCTGATGTACAATATACTGTTTTACCACCACTTGTGAATTGTAAAATATAAGGACAAACACGATTAGCACAAGCAAAAACTTTGTCATAAAGTGGATCAACACTACAAGATTCAACAACGGTCACAGTAGTAGGATTATCAATACAACTACCCAGTGGTGTAATAGCTGTTGTACCATAACTAGAAGTATTTGGATCAATAAATTCACCCCAAGTAAAACCATTATTTAATACACTATCACGATTATTACGCACATATTCTACACCTTCTTGAAGTAAATACTGTGCTGTTATGTTTAAGCCTTGAGAACGAGTGCCAAGAAGTACATTTACAGTAATAGACAAAATTGCGACAAGTACAATCATAAACATTGCAACAGCAATGATTGTTTCAACTAGAGTAAACCCAGTAGTAGAACTTTTTCTCAAAAAAAGTTCACTACCGGGCAAGGCCATTGTAGTTTTTTTGAAAAAATTTGTTTTTTGTTTGTTAATCATATAATTTTTAAAAAATTTTGGTGGATTATAATTTTAAATCTCTTTGGGAAAGAGTTGTTTGAATAAAAAATTCTTGATCTGTCCCAGACGCTTTTGATACACCACGAATAACTACTGTTACCCTGGGTTGCTCGGGATCAGTACCAAAATCTTCCGCATGATAAACATAAAAATATAATTCTTGAATATCTACTCTGTCATCAGTCAAAGATACTGGTGTTCCACTATTTACAGTCCTGGCAATATAGCCAAGATCTGGGTTAGAGCCTACTGCTTTAGTTCCTAAACTATACTTAATTTGAATTGGAGATCCTCCAGATAAATAATAACCATTAAAAGTTAAATTATCTATTCCTGATGGAGAACCATTAACGGGACAACTACTATTTGAAGACCCGCCATTACATGAAAAATCTGTTCCATAAGTAATGGAGCGTGACATGCTTTCTATAGCGAAATTAAGATTATCCATCGAGCGTCTTTGCGCACGCGAAGCCCCAACACTGGCATTTGTTGCCAACAAAAGCCCCATTCCAATAACAATAACAATTGAAAGAATCGTTAGACAAACTAATAGTTCAATGAGAGAGAAGCCTTTTTTATACATAATTTTATTCTATACTAATTGCACCAGTGGAATAAACTACAACGGTTTTTACTCTACCTAATAGTGAACTTAAATGAATTTGAACTTTTTCAATTTGTGTAGGTGGTGGTTGGACTGGACAACCAGCTGTAGGTGTTGCTGTTGCTGAAACTATACAAAAATATGCATCCAGATTTGGACGAAGAAAGCTAATAGATAAAATATCGTTGGTATTACTAAATGGAGTACAAGTGCCACTAATACAAATATCTATACCACTAATAGTGTCATCGGAAGTAATTGAGATTTTTTCTATACATTCTTTCGTAAGAGCAACAGGCGTAAAAGTACCACAAATATCAGCATTTGAACTAGAATCATAAGAATATGCATGATCCCAAGCACTATTTTTAAAATCAGTAAATAAAATATAAGACTTGCTATCAGCACCTTGGGGTATGCCAGGGTTACCTAAATGTTGTAAATATATACCATAACCATTTTGATAAGCTCCAGAAGTTGCATTTACAGCCATAGCCATTGATTGCGCGCGACGAAGGTTAAGGGCTAAATCTTCGGCTATAGTTGCAACTGTTGCATTGCGTTGTTGTTTGACATATTGACCAACTCCCATAACAGCTATAATTACAACAATTGCAATGACAATGATGATTTCAATGAGAGTAAACCCAGTAGTAGAACTTTTTCTCCAAAAAAGTTCACTACCGGGCAGGCCCCTTTTAGTATTTATTTTTTTACTTTTGAGAAAACTTAAATTCATATAATACTATTATACCATACCCAAGACTAAACTAGTAAGAGTAATACCAGTAAGAAATGTAAAATATAAACCAGCGATTAAAAACGGACCAAATGGAACAACNGTTTTACCAGATATAAAATTGCGTGTAAGAATCATTTTTAAAACAAAATATAATGCACCAATCCAAAAACCAAATATAGTTGCTGAATACCCACCATTAATACCAAGCATAAAACCAAAGCCAATCATTAATAATATGTCACCAAAGCCAATGAGACGGCCTTTTGAGAGATACCAAATAGCCCAAAATGGTAATGCAACAATAAAACCTGAAACAAAATTAAGAAATGATAAATTATTGGACAAAAATGCAATAACAATTGACCCAACAAATGTAAATACTAAAAAGATTTTCATTAAACTCCANGGTAGTATAAAATGCTTGATATCATANACAGCCATACTAATAAGAAGTGAAAAAATTGTAGCAAAATAAATAAAATATANAATNATAGTTGTTATGTCTCCCCCACTGATAGCAACTACCCTGTAAAATATGCCAACAAATGCCAAACTTGTGACTATTTCAACTATTGGATATTGTTTTGATATTTTTAATTTACAATACCTGCATCGCCCCATTAAACANACATATGAAATTACTGGAACTAAATCAAGTGTGGATAAAGTATGTGAACATGTTCCACAACACGAACGGCCTTTAGAAATTCTTTTTGTATGAAGTCTTAAAACTACAACATTTAAAAAACTACCAATTATAAGACCGAGAATCGCAAAGATGATGTAAAGGATTGTTAGCATATTGTTTATTGTATCATAACTATATCTCATTAGCATCACACCTCATCCCCAACCCTTCTCCTTATCAAGAGAAGGGAGTGTGGTTACATAGAAATGTATAAAGTAATAGATATTATATTTAATATAAACTTATAGTATAAAGCTACAACATTCCCCTCGCCACTTTGTGGGGAGGGATAAAGGGTGGGGTGCGTTAATAAGGTAAACTACAAAAAAAACCACCCTTTCGAGTGGTTTTTTTAAAGTTAAAGTTATATTAAATAAATGTACAACCTGTTTGAGTACAAGTAGCATCATTAACATCATCAGCAGCACCATTTGATGCTGTTGCAGTAAATTGCCATGTACCATCACCTGATGCTCCACAACTTACATTACTTATAACAGCGTTTGCAGCTACGAATGTTGATGGGGCACCAATATCACCAACAACAATATCAGCATCATCACATACAGAGATCAAAGATGCTACAAGACCTGTAGTTTCAGCTTTGAAGGCTGCGTTTTTAGCTTTTACACGAGCACCACTAACAGAACCAAGAACAACGGCTGCTAAGATACCAATGATTGCAATAACAACCAAGAGTTCAATAAGGGTAAAACCTTTTTGGATTTTTTTCATACGTATGAATAAAAAAATTATTAATTAATAAACTTTAATTATATTTTTTGC